>Ga0222708_1000051_pt1 | contig 35243 bp, 58 predicted proteins | sample AntAcemetage1576_FD_179806 | JGI IMG/M metagenome (GOLD analysis project Ga0222708, IMG submission 179806) | Saline water microbial communities from Ace Lake, Antarctica - #1576 | ecosystem: Environmental > Aquatic > Non-marine Saline and Alkaline > Saline | place: Antarctica: Ace Lake... | reverse complement strand
TGTTAATCCGGCCATCAGTTACTCCCCCCGAAGTCTGCGCGCTGTTCGTCAGTCATTCCGGCCCAGATTTCGGGCCATTCCGCAACGGTGATCCCCAACTGGAGCAATTCAGACGCGGCAAGCTGTGGCGGCTTTAGGCTCGCTGGCGTTTCGTATGCCGCGCCGGAATATGCAAAGTCGGGCAGCATTGTGGCGGGATCAAACCCGCTTTGCGTGGCGAATTGAGCGTACTGGTCAGATATCCCTCGGTATTGCTGCTCTGCACTAGAATAGAGCTTCGTGGCACGAGTAGCAAAATCGTCACGCTGGTTAGGAGCGAGGCGCGTGCCTTCGGTTACGTTATTGTAAAGTGCACGCACTCGATCATCCACGCCGCCGGAGTTTGCAGCTGTGGCGAATTCGCCCTCACGAACCGTTGAGCCGGGGTCCAGAACCTTCATAAAGTTAAAGATCAACGCCAGATCACCAGCAGGGCTAGGGTCGTTTACTGAAGCCATCACTCGACCGTATGCCGTGGCTTGGTCAGAAAATGATTTTACAATCGGCAGGCTGGTAAACTCTTTGCGCAGAGTTGCCTGCCCCTCAAAGTCAGGGGCTGGTGCCTGCGGATTGCGCAACTGGTCAAGCTTAAACTGCGCGGTTTCAAGCTGCACAGCATCCATAGGATTGGGTGCCTGCATAGATTGCTGATACGCTGCCAACGCAGGCCCAACGCCCGCCGCCTCTGCCATTGCCGCAAACTGTTCGCCGCCTGGTTGGCTGCGCAGCCATTCAATCGTGCGGTTTTTCTGTTGTGCGTCACGCCGCCCGGCGCGCTGCCCCTGCACGTTCTGGGCTAGATTGGCATCAGGGTTCAGGCGCATGGCGTTAAACCCCATTGCAAGATTGCCCATCAGGTCTTTGAAGTTATCGCGCTGCCCGAACGGCATGGCTGTTTGACCGCCCGCCGCTTCGTCGCGCTTTTGCAATCCAAGTGCGCCTAGGATGCCTTGCGGCGCTTGCTGCTGTGCCATTTCCGGCGCTCCTCTTGTGCTATAAGATACGGGTTGCGCCTGTGCTGGCGCGGCACCCTGTGGAGTGCCATTATACGCGGCCCGCAACCAGTCCGGCGCGTTGGCCCCTTTGCCCCCCGCGCCCCAGACGCTTTCCGGTCCGTAACCAAGGTGCATCCGGCCCGCGCCCATGTAATCCGCGCCCTCACCGAAACCCGTAAGGCCATTTGCACGGCCCTGAGAAACGATTTGGCTCAATAGGCCCCGATCCTGCATGTTTGCGGGGTCTAGCTTTCTATCACCTACATAAAAGTCGGCATCGACCGAATTGCCGTGGTCGTGGCGTGTTGACCCCGTTCGATTAGGTCCGGTTGCATCCTGCCCGCCGCTTATGACGTTCATTGTTACGCCAAGGTCCGGCAGAAACGATAGCGCGTTGACAAGGTTGCCGGATAAGGGCTTGTTTCGCGTAGCGCCCTGATTTGAGTATCGCAGCCAATCAGCCATTATGAAAAGGCTCCGAATCCTAACGACAAATAGTCAAACAAGCCCGGCTTTTTTGTCTGCGTTTCAGACTTGCCAAATTGCGCGCCGCCAAGCGCCTGCAAGGGCAGATTCAAAGCCCTCTCTGGTGCGCCTGCAAAGCCCGCGTACTGTTGCCGCCCTGCGTCCATCAAGCCCTGCATGAGCGCCTGCTGCTGCTGGCCCTGTTGTGCCTGCTGTTGCCCGATCTGCTGGCCAAAACCAAAGCCCATGTTAGACAGATTGCCCATCTGGCCCGCCGCCTGTAAGCCGATGTTCTGCTGATTTTGCGCGCCGCCCAGTGCGGTGTTAAAACCCTGCTGCTGAAGCTGGCCAAACGTGTCCGCACCCTGCCGGGCAAACGCCTCGTTTGTCAGTGAGTCCGCAACGCCGTGGCGTGACCCACCGAACGCGCCCGCCTGCGTTGCCTGTGCGCCCATGGTGTTAGTTGCCATCTGGCGTTGCCGCTCAAGGCTGTCTAGCGTGTTGCCCGTGACCTGTGATGTGTACGGGTTCATAAACGCGCCAATGTTTGGCCCTGCCGCTGCTGCTGCTGTGCCGCCAAGGGCTGCATTGTACGCGCCAGCCGATTGGCCATAGACACCGTTCTGCTGTGGTGTCTGCGTCTGCTGTGGATTTGCTCCGCCTGCCATTATTTTTTACCCTGATTTGATCCCATGGGGGAACCCATTGCGTTGGCCGCGCCGCTAAACATACCGCCGCCGCTAAACGTGTCGCCACTCTTGCCGGGTCCACCGCCGTTGAACGCATCCCCGATCCCAGAATACCCGCCGAATCCCATGTTTCCGCCGCCCGGACCACCGCCGCCTGTCGGGCCAAAGCCGCCGTTATAGTCGCCCTGATACGGGTTGGGCGCGGCTTGTTGTGCCGCCATTTGCTGCATTGGATTACTGGATGGAGCGCCTGTCATTGGATCAAGAAACTGTGCCATTATTGCATCATACTGGCCTGGGCGCTGCTGTTGAAGCTGGTCAACCGCGCCCTGATAAATCGGCGCAGACGAATAACCCATCATGCCGTTGAAGTCCTGCGCTTGTGGCATACCCTCCATTCCGGTCATACCGCCGCCCTGAAGTCCAAACGCGCCCGCCGCCTGCCCCGTGTTACCAAAGGCCGCTTGCTGCATTGGATTGAACGCCGCAACGTCTGGCCCGAAGTATGGTGTATAGCCGATCTGCGAAATATCATTCGCCCGCGCTAGGTTTGCTTTGGAAGCATCTTCCACGAACTGCGGGATTTTCACCTCGCTTGTTTGGCTTCCGCCTTTACCGCCGCCACTCATATGCTTTTCTCCATAACCGTTAGGACCGATTTCCAGCCCTCTCTGCCTAAAACCCGAAGCCAACCATGGCGACCGCTCATCGTGATACTCTCGCAGCCTTGGGTTTTGCCCCACGCCTCCGCAGATTCAATCATGCCGACCAACTCTTGCTTGTCACCAGCCGCCAAAAATACATGAAGCACCTTCTTTTTCGGGTAGCATATTATTTCTGTTATAGCACAACTGTTGCGGGCTGGCCACAGTTGCATTTTAGCCGATATAACGCCGCGCGCAACATCATCAAAATCATGCGTGCCGCCGCTATACGCTAGGGCGCTGTCGATCTGCTCGCGGTAGTCCTCAATGTTTACCATGTCGATATCGCCACCCGCTTCCATGTGTCGGTTGCAGTGCAGACGTAGATGTATGCTGCATCCTGTGCCAATTCGCCCGCCTGACCCGATGCTGTTGCGCTTGCAGGTACGCCCACGAATAGACAGACCTGCGCATATGCTCCGGCCTTGGAAACCACAGGGTAGCCGCCCACGTTATCCCAAAGTATTGTCCCATCCTCTGCCGCCGTTGCTCCGTTCCTGCGGTACGTTAGCCGCGACCACGAAGCCGCAATGGTGCGCCGGAAGTCCTGCGCCCAGACACGCACGTCAGGCCCGACTGGTGGTAGTCCGTTCATCGCCTGCCACCCCCGAACGCTTCGACACGCATCACGCCCACCCGCCAATCTGCAAGCCGCTCGGCCTCAACCCGCATGCGAAACTGCCGACCCGTGAACCGCACGTCAGTCGGCGTTCCCATCGAGTAAGGCCCAAAGGTCTGTTCATCGCCGTTGGGGTAAAACCGTGTCTTAAATGTCGCAGTTACGTCGCCCTGCGTTTCCTCGTCAGGGATCAGGCTTGTTACCGCCATGACATTCTCGCCCGTGCCGATTGTGATTGGCCCACTTTCGCAGAACACCGCATCGTCACCGTGTTGCAGCCCAACTTCATGCTCGTACACGTTGCCGCTTGCGTCCACCCAGAGTGGATATTTGAACACGCCGCGAGGGACAGCCGATGTGCGCTCAATCGTGCCGATGGTCCAGTGGCCCTCCGCGTAATCAATTGCGACATATCTATCACATTCACTGGACGCGCCGGATGGATAAAACCACCAGATTTCCCCGTGCTGCGCCAGTGGCACCGCGTGAATTAGGCTGGCCTGTGATCGGTTCAAATCGCCAAACACATAATCCGCAACATCGCACGGCAGCTCTTGCACCGCGCCGCCCGCAAACGTGAAGAACGCATTTTGCCCCATCCAGAACGCGCCCGCATCAACAGACGCCAAAGCCTTGCGCGATGTGATGCCGCACGATTGCCCGACGCGCTCAAACCCATAGACGAAGGGTGGCCCCTGATAGGTGGCCGTATGTGCGTCTTGATCTGTGAGGATTAGCGACTGGCCGCGCACGTTGATACCGCACATGATTTGCCCAGACGTTTGCAATTCGATATCGCCCGCCTCGTTTGTTGCTGCAGCTGTCCAAGTCGTGTTGGCCTCGCGGTCGCACCACTGCACCTTGCGGGGATTGCCACCAGCGCCCAAGGCGAACAGGAACCTTTCTGCCGTGACTAACAAGGATAGGTTGCCCGTAGGGGCGTTGCTGATTGCCGCCGCTGGCGTGCCTGTATCAAGCGCCCACTCGTACAGCTTGCCGTCCTTGCTAGAGCAGGCCACAAGGTTTTCCCCGAAATTGTCCAGCGCCCACGTTGTAGCCTCTGAAAAGTTGCCCGTGTCGGACCGCTCCGTGCCGTATGCGTCCGCGCCGTAAAAGCTGCCGCCGTACCCCGTAAACGCCGCCGACCGAACAAGCCCGGCCGTAAAGCCCGCTGGCGTGATGTCAGTCGTGACATTGGATGCCGACGTGGAGAACAGCTTGTTAAACGTACCCGCCGCAATGCGCCGATCTCCGCTCAAGTCCTCCCATGCAAGCATACCGCGCGGGGGCTGGTCATATGCCGTAGCGATCCGCGTGCGCCAGCCGCCAACAGGGCGCAATGACCCGTCACGCCAGCGCACTAGGTTAGCGTCACGCCAGCGGCCTGACTGGTCAAACTCGGTGCCGTTGCGGTAAACGCCCGGCGGAATATCAAGGGGCAATAATGGCATTGGGTATCCTGTCGCTCCTATCTGAAGATTGAAACCATCACCACGGCGGCGTCCGTAGCCACGTCAGTATTAGCATCGACGACCACAAGCCTGAACGAACCAGTCGCGGTTGTATGCTGGAACGCGCCTGTGTTGTTTTGGTAGGTAATGCATTGATCCATTTGGTTTCCTTTCAGCGGAAGATGGAGACTGAAACTACAGAAGAGTCACGAAGGACCGTAGTATCAATGGAGTTGCTCACAATCGCAGTGGAGACTCGACAGGATGATACCGTTCGTCCAGCCATTCCGAATTCTGAAAATAAGCGACCGTCATCTGGCGTTAAAAGTTCATCAGAGCCAGCCGAACCTGCAACGGCAAAATTAATATCAGGCATTGCAGTTGTAAAATTGACAGTATAATCCCCGACACCGTTGCGAGTAACGCTGGACACGTTGCCACCCGCCCGAATTGCACCATTGGCACCATTGAAATTCACCCACGCGCGGCAACCGTACAGCGGGGCGGACCCCGATGCGTTCAAAACGTCAGGAATTGCGGCGCGCACATGTGCCGTTGTTGCTATGCGCGTTGTGTTATTGCCTGCCGCTTGTGTCGGTGCTGTTGGCGTGCCTGTCAGTGCGGGGCTGCTGAGCGGTGCCTTGAAGTCTTGAAGCGCAGTGATGCTGCTTTGCACGTTGCCAAGAATACCATCAAGGGCGTTGATCTCCAAGGCCGTGGCAGTCACCCCGTCGAGAATATTCAGCTCAGCCGCCGTAGATGTAACGCCGTCCAAGATGTTCAGTTCCGCAACGGTTGCGGTGACGCCATCGAGGACGTTCAGCTCAGCCGCCGTAGATGTCACAGCAACGCCCGCAACCTCCCAACCCGTCAGCAGGTTGGGCGTGATGCCTGTGGTTCCGTCTAGCAGGTCGTCAACCTTGTCCAGATTGGCGTTGCTTTTTGTTCCCCAAGTATCTTCAGAGGCTCCCACCTCCGGTTTAACAAGGGCAAAACTCGTCGTCGTTGTATCGGCCATTTACTTGCCTTTCTTCGTGGTGGGTTTTGGCTTGCGCTTAATCGGCCTCATTGGTCCGTACTTCATAGCTTACCCTTTATGGTTGCCGCGTCCAAGTCTCGGACGTGTCGTTTTGTTTGGTCCAAGTCTCGGACGTGTCTGCCTGCCCGGTCCAAGTCTCGGACGTGTCAACTTGCTCGACCCATAGCCCTACTTCGTCAAACAGCCTGACCCCGATTTCGTCAAAAAGCCTTGCGCCGCTTTCATTTAGGAGGGCCGAATAACCCGCCACCATTATGAGAGCCTCGTCGTTATTGATCCGATAAAGCGGGACGAGCTTGTGAGGTTGTCGTGCTGGACTGAACTTGCCCCGCTAGTAGATTGCTCGAAGCACCGTAGTTCGTTGCCAACAGCACGCACAAAGCACCCGCCCGACCCATCCAAAGCAACGCCCGAAACGAATAGAAGCGGCCCAACTGCGCCGTCCTCCACATCGTGCGGGAGGCTCCCCAAGTCAAGCTGACCTGTTTCGGCCCCAAGAGTGGTTATGCTCACATCCCAGTCTAGCATCATTCTGTCATCAAAAATTGTGTATGTTGCGCTGTTGACGTTGCGCGCCAGCGCACCCACGCCGTTACCGAGAGTTAGCGATGGAGACCACACGCCGTTAAACCGGACAGCCAAGCCCACCCCGTCCGTGTTGTTGTAAAACACATAGGGTTGTCCATTTGTAAGCGCCGCAAAGCTGGTCTTTGCTGTGATAGGCGAGCCGTTAAATACGCAATCCACTAGGCTTACCTTTTCTGCCCCGCTGCCTGATGCGACGTTGTAAACGACTAAAGAGCTTTCTTCAAAACGGCACTTCATGGCGATGAGCGTTGCGGCAGGGTTTACCACAATATCCCGCGTGCTAAGACCCCCATCAACTAAACGCCGATGCCCGTTATCAGCGAACACAGTACCCGTCACATAGACTTCACTATCAGTGTTCGCCAATATGCCGTATTGCCCCGCGCCATTGACCGATCCTCCCGTGATCTTTACGCCGATGGAACGTGCTACACTGTACCCCTCATCCCCACCTTGAATGTCGCAGTCGGCAAATGACACGTTGCGCGACCATTGGTCAATCGTAACCGATTGAGCATCAGCTAAGTCAATCGGCAAAGGCGTTACGCGGATAGCCACGTCCCCGGTTTCCGCGTACTCCGCACAGGTGACCATGCCGCCGACAAAAGATAGTCTCTGGCCCACAAGCAACCTCACGGGGCAACCAGACGAAATCGGGATAACAGTCGCGCCCGCAGAAACGGGTCCGTCGGCAGTCACTGAGTTCCGCGCACCATCCCAAAGTATAGACTGGGTTCCAGCGTCGGTTGATTTGTTTGTGATGTTGCAGGATTTGAAATGCACGTTTTCAGCAGCGTCACCAGCAACCCCCCCAACCAGTGTGCAGTCTTCAAAGTTGTAATTTCCCACCACATTTACAAGCTCAAGCGATTTTACCTCTGGTCCGAAAGTCAAACCCCCGTCGGCATTCGCCGCGCCGTTCAGGCTTCCAGTCAGCGCCTCCCCGTCTTGGAAAATACCGGAGACGTTAGAGAAGAACAGAACTCCGTCTGCGCCGTTATCATCTAAGCCGACTAGGGTAGCCGTTGCGCCCGAAGTTCCCCCAGTCACAACCCCGCCGACAACAAACCTTTCAGTTTCGCCGTCATATAAGATTTGCGGAACAGGGTCGCGGGCCGTGGCGTGAATGTTCCGAAACGTAAACTGGCCCCAAAGATTGCGCAGGTACATCATGCGCACCAGTGTTGTTGCGCTGGGTGGTGTGGCTGGCCCCGCGTCAAATTGAATGTTATCGAAGAGAATGGTTTTCCACTCGAACAAGCGGCGGCGGGCGTGCGATTTTCCTGCATACGGCTCTTCTGCGTAGGGCGCGCTTGCGTATGCAGCTAAGTCGGCGTCAGTTTGCTTTGACGTGCTGAAACCTGAACAATCAATCACAGTCACCGCGTTTGCGCCTGTCCCTGTCATCATTTTGCCTGTGATGTTCTTAAAGCTAAAATCTGTATAAACTCGACCAGAATCATCAGGGTGTGCAAAGGTAGAACCTTCATCCCCGATAGGCAGGTCAATCAGCTGCCCACCCTGAACAGGCCCGAGGTAGTCAATCCCATCTGCGTGGATAGAATACGAAGCTGAACATGCAATAAATCGCCCGACGTTACGCAGGCGGCAATTTGTTATCCTGACATTATTGGGGTGGTAGCTGTAATGCTCCGGCTCAAACCGAGACTGTCGCAGGCCCGCAGAAGGTGAGCCATTTGCCACAGCAGCGCCGCCGAGTGTATCGGTCAGCGCTTCGTTGTTTACGAATGTGCCACTCACCAGCTTCAGCCACAGTTTTCCCGTGGCACCTGCGTCGTCGTCATAAACGATATAACCCGTAGCACCCGAAGTCCCGCCAGTGAGTGTTTCGCCCGCAGTAAACGCGGCTGATTGTGCGTCATAATCTAGTTGCGTGGTGCTAACGCCGTGCGAGTGCGCGCCCCAGTGCGTTAGCACCGCATCGCCGTGATACCCGTCACTTGCAGAAGGTGAATTGCCGATGAAGTCACAATCGTCAATAATAACGCCGGACGTGCGCGCAAGAATGGAAATGGCGTGCGCGGCCTTTGAACCAGCTTTGCGGGTAAATCTCATACGGCGGATAACTGTACGTTTAACCAGTTCAGGCTCGGGTGATCGCGGGTCCGTAAACCATTCGCTGATTGTGATGCATGTGCCTTTGTGGCCCGTGCCGTTTTCAATGGCCGTCGAGGCGTTGGCCATGATCTCAAAACCTTCAACAGTCACGTCAGACGAATTGACAAAAAGACCGTATTCCGTGTTGCTGTTGTCAATAGTCAGGCGGTCAGTCGTGCGTGTGCCTGTAATCTTTATTGGGCGCAAAGCTGTTGGTGTTGTGCTGCACCGATAGTCAGGGACCGCAAAAACCCAGTTAGCGCCCAGAAGAGCGGTTCCGCCAATGTTTAGCATTGCCTGCACCGCTGGCAGATCATCGGCTGTACCATCACCTACCGCGCCAAACATTTCAGGATGCGTAACCGCTTCATCCAGCAACCAGTAGGCCCCGTCCGCAGAGTTGAACCAAGCAAGAGCCGGATAGGCCGCAACCTCGCCCACATCGCTGCGCTTGTACGTTGCGCCGCCCTTGCCTGTGGCTGTGGAGTAAACCTTGGTCACAATGCGCGTTGCGCTTGCCGGAATTGCAGCGGCAACGGCTGCGGCCAGTGTATCAAACCCGCCGCCCTCAACTTCCAGTAGGTAGAGCGCCGTCTCCAATGCCACGTTTTTCGTGTGGTCGAGATTCACCTCAGCGTAAGTTGTCAGCGCCGCCACGGTGAAATTCGCAGTCTCGCCGCCCGCGTCCGTAGACGTGTCCGATACATCAGTGCCGATCAGCATATCGCCTGCGGCGGGAACCGTTACCGGATAGTCGGTCGTGTCATTGATCTTCGACATATTAGCTCAGTCCTCTGATTTTCAAACGCAGCCCGGTGCCGCTATGTTTTGCGCGATCCGACGTGATCTGCAGGCTGTCGATTGCCGACTTGTAGAACGCGGCCCATGTTTGTGCGCGCGGGTCTTCTTTGAGGTAAGGTGCGGAATGAACTAGCGCGCCGTAGAGATACACGTCTGGTGCCTCTGTCAGTAGCCAATTGACCGTGTTGCTGTCAGATAGCGCCGCGATGCGCGCGACGTAGATCAGATCAGCGTTGTAGACTGCATCGGGCGTCGGGTAGAACTCAAACTGTCCCGCTGAATGTGCATAGAAGCGAGGGCGCCCGCCAATGTTATCAGTTGACGCGCGCCGCTCGATTAGCTCGGCTTGGCTGATAAGATCCATTGGTGCCGTTGCGCCGTCTGTGGTCGAGAAGCGCAGCGTTTCAAGCCAATCTTCAGGTACGGCGCTGTACTGGCTGTCGATCTCCGCCACGCTGCGCTCTTCCATACGCCAATGACGCAGATCCCGCCCGATTGACGCCTCGGCCAGTGAAATGAAGGTAGGCACTGTTGCTGTCAGGTCTTGGCGGTTGAGAAAGTCCGCCACCGCCGTCTTTAGATCTGCGTATGTTGCGATGCTCATTATTGCGGCCCAATCATCGGATACATTTGTTGCGCACCCATATTTGGTGGCAGGATACCCAGCGCAACCATTTCGTCATACATGGCCTGATAATCGTTGAGCGGCGATGTTGTGACCTGCGGGTATGCACCTGTCATTGCGACTGGAGCTTCCATGGGCTGGCGCTGCATCATCGGCTGCATCATGGGCTGGCCCATGCCTTGCGGTCTAGCTTGCGGAGATATGCGATTGAGGGAGCCGCGCGGCGAAAACAGCGAGTTGGCAATGCTGGACAAGATCCCGCCGCCCTCGAACTTGTTTCCGCCAGCACCAGCGCCGCCGCCGTTGATCATATCCATGAAGTCGAGAAACTGTGCCATAAATACCCCTTTTGTGGCAAACATAACACATGCGCGAGGCTTATGCTATACCTTGGATGTTCCGGCGCAGTGGCTTTCGGCGCTCGCTGATTGTGCTGTACCCCGTGGCAAAAGTCATAAACGCATCAGCGCCGTGGCTGTTGTCATCGTGTCGAGGCTGGTTTTTCCAGACCTCCCGGCTATCATCCCATTCCTTTCGGTAATGGCGCAATCGTTTTAACCCGACCTCGCACTCCGTAAGATCAAAGTCACAGTTGGCGAACCGTGCGCGCGCGGCATCAATGGCGAGCATTTTGAATTGCACGCGATTAACGATGCGTGGCTTTAGCCCGTATTCCTCAGCTTCGGCCATGCGCCCATTCTCAAGAAACAAGTCCTGCCTGTCGCCATCGTGCGGCCAATAGTGGTCAAGGAAGTCTACCTGCTTGTCACGCGCCCAATCAGACAGCCACCGCGCGTAGTGAGCGATATGCTCCCCGCTGTTCTCGTAATACCCGACGAACCGATCCCGCGTGCCGATGCGCTGGTGCAGCCATATTGTCAGCATATCATTGCGCCCCAAGTCCCAGAACGTGTTGACCGGATATTTATGATCTATCGGGAACCTAGCGATCTGGCCGTTGCTATCAGCGTGCGCCATCTGCGCAGAAAAGTAAGCGCCCTCTACCGCCTGCTCAAACGCCTCGTCAGCAGTTGACGGGTTTTCGCGCTTCATGTCTCCGCCAAGAACCATCTCCTCCCTGACCCACCAAGACTTTTGTTCGGCTGACAGCTTGATCTTTTGGTCTATCTCAAGCGCATGGAAGTATGCCACATGCTCCTTGGATAGCCGCGTCAAGTCTTCCGGCCAGAAATTCCCTGTGTCCTTCCACCACGGAAAGAAGTGGAACCCAAACTGCCCTATGCCACGTTGCGCCTCATCACAGAATTGGTAGAAATACCCCTCTTGGCCCTCCGCTGTGCTTTCGATCGTCTTTGGGTTTTGCCCAACGGCAGGGAATGCGCCAGTTACGATCTCGCGTGCCTTGCCGGGTGATGTGGCGCATATCTTGCCAAACTCGGATATGTGAAGGCGCTGCAACGTACCTGAACGCGCGGACGTGGCGACACGGATGCTTGATCCGTGGTCAAACCGCAGCAGGCCAGCGCGGTCATTCTTGGCAATGCGTGAAGCCTTGATCTGGTCGGGCAGTTGATCGTATGGAAACTTGACCTTGGTCTCAAAGATTTCATTGGCGTCGTTGAGTGTGTGCGCAATGATAGCTACACGCCAGTCATTCCTAAACAGCACCTCATCTAGCCCCACGATACACATCAGCGTGGTCATTCCAAGCTGTCGGGCTTTGAGAATCAGGTCGGATTTGGTGCAGTTCTTGAGATATTCAAGCTGTGTTTCATTTGGCCTAAACGGGACGCGATTCCCCTTCTTGTCCTGAATCGTGTACAGGTTTGACAGTCGCCAGTTTGCGCTGTGCATCGCCTCGAAGGTGTCAATCTTTGTCATTTACAGAACTGCCGCGCTCATTAATGGACGCAAACAGCGTTGACATAGTGCCGCCTGCACTCTCGTGGTTCAGGTCTAGCTTGTCGCCGTACTTCTTTGGCTGGAGCTTGGACAGCATCCATTTGCGGCTATCAACTCGGAGCCTAGATCGCTGGATATGCTCGGAGTTGAGCCGTTCACTGCCGTCCTCATTCGCAACCAAGTCCAGCGCGCCATCGTCTGAAATGTCGAGGATCTCCTCAAAGATTTGCTCGGCTCTTGCTTCGCACGCGCGCGTGTATCTCTTAACAAGTTCAGCATCATCATCAAGCCACCGATACCAAAGCACTGCGGAAGGCATGGAATCATCACGATCCAGCCCGCAAATTTTCACAACGCTTTCACCCTCTGAAATTCTATCGAGGATGTGGTCTATTGTTTCTGGCGTCTTTTTGCTTTTCATGTCAGCCCCGCCCTTTATGTCCTGTGTCCGCCCTTGAATACCACCTTGCGCCAATGCTTGCAACGCAAACAAAAAAGCCCCGCGCTTTTTACGGCGCGGGGCTAAAGGAGACAACAATGAGGAACACGAACATCATGCCACTGGTTTGGATGTGGTGTCAAGGGTCATACTTCACCGCCTTGCTTGTGCGGGTCCACAGATTGACACCCTTCACGCGCACCGAGTTGACGTAGCCCTTAACCCGCAGCGCTGATATTGCCGTTCTGACGTTCGCCGCCTCAACGCCAGCCCCTGCCGCGATTTCACTTGCGGTCATACCGTCCTTGGTGATGGCCTTTAGCGCATTGAGGTGGCACGCGGTTAAATCGCCAGCGACATATTTTACCTTCTGCTGCGTGTTTGCAGTGCACTTGCGGGCGACCGATTTGCGTATCATCGCAAGGTATGCCTCCGAAGGCTGCCATGAGTCGATTGCTGTCGGATCATTGGCGATACCCGCAAACCGATCAGGGACAGGAACGTGTGAGCTGCGCATACGGGCGTCCCTGATTTCGTGACGGTGTGAAAGGTTCATACCCCCGCCCCCACTTGCGCCGTGAAAACTGCACCAAGGGTTCTTGCCCTTATCAGCGCTGCCTTCGCTCTGCCTCCGCAGGCAAAAAGAGTTGTTCCCGTGCTAGGTTGGTCTCCGCGTGACCCGTCTGGCCGCTCAAACTTAATTCTCGGCCCAACAAACAAAACTGCGTCAGCCATCGGCGCAAACTCTTGCCACCACAGGGAAGACGTGCGGTCGGGCAGCAGTGCAATGCCGTTGCCATGCTTAAAGAATTTGGTAAGCCATTTCCGCTTAGTGGACTGGTTACCAAATGGCGGGTTCATCCAGACAAAGCCATGCCATTCAAGATCCAGTGCATTGTTGCTGTAAAAACTGTTTGCCGGAACATGGCGCGGGCCTTCGCGCGGGCAAGCTACGTCAAGATTGAAGGTTTCGCCCAACGCCGCAAAAATATATGCGGGCGTGTACCACTCGTCGCTTTCCCCTCTGCGTTCATGTGTCATACCCCGGCCTCCATCTGTGCCTGCACCCATTCCCGTGCCTTGAACTTGTCTGACATGACGTTGATCAGCGCGCGTGCCTCGTCCCATTCCTGCCCGGTGACGCCGCGCGACACGGCGAACGTGTATGCATCCAGCTTATCACACAGGTGCAGCATTTGTTCTTCCTTGGCAGTAAGCGTCCAATCCAGACCCATGGATAAAAGCACTTCCCGCTCTGCAATGGCATAGGCATCTGCAAGCTCTGGAAACCGCGCCTTGGCTGGCGCTGGCATATCGCCAAGAACCCGCTCGGCTTCGTCGTGGTTGCGGGCTGCAAGTAGCAGGTCGCTGCCGATCAGCGGGTGGCCCATATGCGCGGCGAGTGAGTGGCACAGGGTGGCAACGCGCTGCTGGTGCGCGTCGATGGTGTCACCACCATTGCGCAGGCGAGGATCGGCGTTTGCGTGCCAGCGGTTTACTGTTGAAGTTATGTTGGTCATAGATCACCCCCAAACGCTGCCATAAACGCTGCCATGGTTGCGGCTCGGTGATGGGTGTTGGCGGCGGCTTTGGCTGCATCTTCGTCAGCGTGCATCTGGACGGGGTTGAGCGGTAGAGGCAGCGTCAACATACCCCTCACAACTTTATAATCACCGAACGGCGTTTCAGCGCGCCAAACGCCATAACTGTCACCCCATACCAACGGCGCAATCATATCGGGCAGTTTTGCGATGATTTCTTCGACGGCTTCGTGAATCCGTTGTCCGTTTCCACCGTCGTGGCAGTTGTCCCAAATAATATCTTCGATGCGATCTCTCATGTCAGGCGCTCCATGCGGATCGTGGCGCAGTCAGGCTCGCCGTTGATGGTGTCAAAGGTGATGCGGTGGGTGTCAAGGGCTTGACTATTTTTTTTAGCAAAATACCAGCCGTTAACTTTATAACCAGTCATCGTCACCGTTTCGCGCTTTGGCTCCGGCTTGATGCGGTATGCTAATTGGTTGAAAAACAGTGCATCAACTGTTTCCCATGCACCGCCATATGACCTCTGGATAACCTTCCCTTCATGCCTCGCCAGCAACAGCGCGCCCTTTTCCTCCGGCGTCATGTCTGCCCATTTTGTGGGTGTGTCTTGATGTGTCATTGTGTGATCTCCTATCACTGCTCCCTGATAATGCGCGCGGCGGTCGGGGGAGTTTCCGATGTTTGGTAATGAGCCTAGCCGCGCTTTGTTATATTGGCGTTTTTTGCCAATTATTGCAAGGCCTTATTGCCGCTTGCCTTGCTGTGATGGCGTCCAAGGTATGCCGTTTCTAATGATAAATCTGTTGAGGTGGCTTAGCGGGATGACCATCTTTTTCGCAGCCTGTGTTTGTGTCAGGCCAGCATCACGCAATGATGCCAGCGCCTCGGCTTTTTCCATTGCGTGACGGTCCGTCATTTCCTGCCAAGTTTCCATCAGATGCGCCATTCAGGGGCGAACGGGATTTCTTCCCCCAGATCTCGCCCGCTGTTTGGGTTTCCGCCGCCTTGGTCTGGCGCGTCATAATTGCCGCCGGATTGCTGAGACGAGCCGCCGCCTGAATTGCCGCCCTGCAACTTCACATCGTTGACGTTCACGGTCAGATAGGTTTTGCCATCATGTTCGCGGGTTGACAGTTCACCGCTTACTGTAACCTTTTCGCCCTTGCGGATAAATTCCGACACTTTTACGCCGCGATTCCCCCACCAGTTGCAATCAAACCAGATCGTGCGTTTTTTGTCGCCAAACCCGTCGTCAACGGCAACGGTCCATCCAGTGACTTGGCTTTGCCCTGCATTGCGCACTTCTGCGTCTTTGCCAATGTTTCCGGCAATTGTGATAATTTTCATGTTATTTTCCTGTTATCTTTTGGTCCATCAAATACAGCGCGATACACACGATCATATTGCTGTTTGGCATCGCCAAGAATATCTTGGCGAACGTCTGCTTCGGTTACGTCCGCAAACTCTGCTGCAAGGCTATTTCGCTCTACCAAGGCACCCTCCCCGAACTCTACGTTTTTAACAGCAACGCCAACGATTTGAAAGTTGTCTGGCAAAACGTCCTGCAATTCTGACATGTAGGCCTTTACAAGACCCTCCCACTCATAGGCCATTCTCAGTCTCCCTCATTCAATGCTTGCTCGTACATTTCAAGCACGGCTTCTTCCTCGGACAAGTCTGCCGCATCACGCTTCCGGCGGGCAATGACCTTGCGCATCACTTTGCCATCGTAGCCTCGCCCGGTCGCCTCAGTAAACACTTCCTTGATGCTTTCTGCGAGATCCTTGCGCTCGGCGTCAAGACGCTCGATCCGTTCCACGAACTGGCGCAAATCATCGGCAGTGACTTTGTAGGTTGTATCGCTCATTGGTCTGTCTCCTTGGGTTTATCGTTAAATCGTTTCGGTGCATATCCAGCGTTTGACAGTATCGCCGCAGCTTCTTCCGGCGTGGCCCGCTGGCGCTCGATCTGCGGGGCTGGTGCAGGGGGGTTGCGATTCACCTCGGCCTTTCCGCGCATCATCTTTAAGATGCCGAGAATGTGGCCGGGGTTTGGCTTGCGGCTTGGGGTTTCGTTCCGCCACTTGCGCAGGGCGTAAAGGATCTGCTCTTGCGTCCAGTCCTCAAGAGTGTCGGCCCAGTCTGCAAGGATGCCAGCCTTTACATTCTCCGGCGGGCGGTCCTTCCAGTATCCGTCCAGAATAACCTCAACATCAAAAGCAATCCTTTGACGGTGTGCGTCGAGCTGGTCCGGCGAAAGAGATTGCGCGTGTCGTGGAGTCGGTGTTGCGATTGCCCGCGTTGCCACCTGTGTTCCCGTTTTTGTCATTCCAATACCATTCTTTCTTGATTGTCTGCCATCCACGTTCCTGCGCTATGTCCAGCGCCTCGGTGGCGTCTCCGCCCTCTGCGTTGATCTCTCGCAGCGTCTTGGCAAGTAGCGCCGCCCCTCGCTCTGTTAGGGCGGCTCGCTTGAGCTTCTTGCGGTAGGATATGAAGCTATCAACAGCATCAGCATCCGCGTGGTGGCTCAATATATCGGCAGGGGTTTCAGTCATCCCGAAGCGCCCACTTGATAAGCTGCACCGCATATTGCGGATCGGTCATAACGACCTTTCCCGCGTCCTCTGCTTTGGCCTTTGATACCTTGAATTTATCATAGTCTGCGGCAGGTATTGCCAGCCGCATGTGTTTACGCCCATCACTTGTCATCGAAAATACCCATTGTAAAAGCGTTGTTTTGAGGTATGCGGATTATCTTGAGATTCTCGCCATTCTGATAGGCCTTTATAACCCGCAAAATCGTGCGATACTTATTTGCTCGATCAATCGCGCCTGACGTTCTTGGATTTGTCAGCAGGCTGTTTCTCAGCCGAATAACAACCTCATCACCCGGACCTTCAGGCATACCTGAAACAAGGATGCGGCAAAACCGATCCAGCTTTGCCCGGTCTACAAAATAATACGCAGTCGCCACAGCGGCGCGAACTACAGCGTTTTTAAGACCGCCTCCATTGATGGCAGTCAAAGACGCGCATGAATACTGGATGCCATTATTCATTTGATTTACCATCTCCGCTGTCTCTTTGATTGTCAGCGTGAGGTATGTTGCAGTCTCAGCTGCCCGGATCATCTTAACAATCGCCACCCCATAAGTGACGTAGCTGTCCGCTTTAACCATGCCGCCAATCTTTAAGGCGTCTGCAACAGATCTTGTGCGGCCTTGGTCAATCGTACTCCCGTCCTTTCGGTTCAATCCAGTTGCAACAAACATCTTTACCGGTTGGCCCGACAAAATAACCGCAGATAAGCGATGCTGACCATCAGCTAACGTGCCGTCCGCATAAAACGCAATCACGTTCTGGTGCGTCTCCCGCCAGCTTCCAGCAGTCATGTCTCTGGCATACTTATTTACCGAAGCCATTGAAATATTGCGGTTTGATGTATTGACCGTATCAAGCCATTCTTTGGCGATGCTCGGAGTTACATTGATCTTTGCCATTTCCATGGGTATAGTTCCTTTATGGGTTGCTTGGTCGTAACCTTACTATCAATTAGCGCCGCGCACTTGTCAACAGTCGCGGCGCTTTTTAATTGGCGATTATCGTTTATTTCATGCCTGCATTTGCTTTAGACATAGTTCCGCTTTCCGCTCAGGTTGACCCCATAAGGATCATAGCGGCCTGCCTGCCCACATGCTCTGTATCCACGCGCTACCCCAATCAACGGAGGGGCCAGACCGCGACCGCACATTTAAGATCATGTGCCACTGTCAACCTATGTGCGCGCTTCTGTGCAGGATCGTAGGCGATACACTGCATCGGCTCGGAAATCCGTATAGCGCCCCGTAGGTCGCACGGCAAAGAAGCCCAAAGCATCAAGGTTATTCGGGAAACCCTGCAAAACCGCAACGCCTTATTAAAAAGCGCCAAAAATCAGGAGGTTTATTGTTGAAAGCGCGCCCGATATACGGTATATCTTTCGTCAGATACCCTCCAAACCTACCAAAGTTTGGGTATCTCAAGGCGGCGCGGATCTTAAACAGGTCGCGCCGCCGTCTTTATCTCTAAGCAATCTTTTCTATGCCGTCAACCCCTTCACCATACGCGCAAACGCGGTCGCCTCATCTATCGTGCGCAGGATGGTATGGTCTCCGCGCCAAGTCTCTAGGAACTTCTCCTGCGGCCCTGTCAGCTTGCCCTTGATCGCCTTTATCTCGACAAGATACGATCTGCCCCCGAATCCTATAAGAGCATCGGCAGGCAAGTCCATCGGCACGACGGACAGACCCCACGCCCGTAGCTCTGCGAACAGGTCCGATTCGTTGGCATCGCGCATGGCATTTGCCGGGGGACGCCTACTCACGCCTTGAGCCTCTCGATTTCGCGGGCAATGTAAAACGCCGCCTTTTCCAGATCCTCAACAGCGTTGTTTTTCAGGCCAGCGCGCCAGATATATTTCACAGCGTTTCCCAAGCAGAAATTCATATGCTCAACAATCTGTATGCACTCAACGCCTGACGGGTGTTCGGTGTAGTGCGCCGGGTAGTTCACGGGGTCCGTCAAAACTTTATCTCCATATGTAAAAGTGCCGCACGCGTTGGCGCAATGTATAAATAATCATGCCCATAACGTGCGTGAAACTCAACTCGCTCAAGGTGAAACATTCGGTGGCAATCTCGGCAAAGGCTAATAGCATCTCGATCCGCCGCGCGCATCCCCATGCTAGGGAGGTTATCATATAGCGCCCGGTCGTCAAACGGTGGGCTGTCGCGGCAGTGGTGCGCTTCGTTTGGCCCACGCCGCCTGCACCCGTTGCATGGCATCTGGCGGACCGCGTTGAGCCATTCAGCGTCTGCCCTGCCTGCTGCGGATGATTTGCGCGCCGCTGACTTCTTTGACACGCGTCGCATTGCTGTGCGCTTCATCTTTGCTCCACTCCGCGCAATTCAGGATCGGTCAGGAAAACACCCTGCTCCGCGTAGTCAATTTTCATAGCGTCCATATATTCCGTCAATTCTTTAACCGTCATTCCGCTGGATATGTTGAGCGTGCCAGATGCCAAATAGCGGCATTGCTGTTCATAGTTCAACTTCTCGCCAGTCTGCTTCCAGACCCATGCAAATTGCTCATTGCGCCGCTTGATCGGCAGGCCGTGCCTGTGATGGCACTGGCCTTTGATCTGCACAGCCGTCATGTCCCCAAAGTGCCGTGAAACCTCGCCAAACCACTTGTGGATTAGCGCGTTCTGAGAAAGGGACCGAGCATCACCATCGCCAATAGTTAGCGAGAAAGGCAGCGGCAGTCCGACCAGAATCAATGCCAGTCGTTCCGCGTGCTCCTTAGTGACCGCGCGATAAGGCTTCATTAGTATGCCTCTTTATCTTGCCAGACGCGCACGCCGTCGATTGCCTTGGTCTTGTGATTGCGCTTTACATAGTCCTCAATGAATGAGGTCATTGCATCGCGGTCCTGTGCAGCAATCCAGTGCAGCGCCTTCTTGTGGTCCTCGATCTCATAGAGCGTGACCTTGCGCATCCCTTTGACATTATCGGATTTTGCATCGCGTGCAGCTTTCTCTGCGTCCATTGCTGCCTGCTGTGCAGCCTGTACCTCGCGCTGCGCCTCTAGGTTAGACGCATCAGCCTTGCGCGCCTTTTCCTCAGCCTCACGGCGCAGGCGGTTGGTTTCATCCCATGCGGCCTTTTCGGCAACGGCCTTTTCAGCAGCCAGCTTGCGTTTGAACACGTCAACCGTGGCGACAAGGCAGCCCTCTATGCGCTGTGCGTCCTCAATAGTAGGCTTCCACCGGTTGCGCTCGGCCACTAGAATGTCATTAAGAGGCTTGGTCGCGTCTTTCTGGCCTTTCTCCAGATCCAGACGCCACTTGCGCATAGCACTTCGGAGGGCGTCCACCTCATTCATTTGCGCTTCATTCTCGACGGGCGCGCCGTCCGTCCAGTTTTCCGCCTCCTCTCTGCTGTCGGCGTAGGATGCAGTGATGGTGTCAATCGGGTCCGGCGGGTTGTTGTGGCCTATTTTTGCAATATCGTTCATTGGTTCTCTCCTAGTAGGGGATTTCATCGCCGTTAAGATCGTCTGACGGGCGGGGTTGGTTTGATGCAGCGGCTTGGATTGCATCGCGGCGGGCGTTCTTCGCGGCCTCAATCTCGCCAAACAGATCGGCGCTTGCGGCCTTCACCTCGGCTATGGTCCCGCTTTCCTGCGTCCACCGTTCTTTTAGATCGTCCAGCGTCTCGGACAGGGCCAGCTTACCCTTGATCCGTTTTGTCGCGGCGGCTGCGTCAAATGTGGGGCGCTCGGATTCACGTTTTGGCGCGGCCTGTGCAGCGGCGTTTCCATCATCATCATCCGGCGCAATCCCCGCCATGCCCATTAAGCCATAGCGGCGCGCGTAGGTCACGGCAGACCCATAACCCTGCATGTCGTTCTTTTGCACAATCAATGGCACCCGGCACTCCAATGTTTCCCCACTGTCGCCGTGGATGAGGATAGTCTTGACGTAGCGGCCCGTGTCGTCGTCAAAAGTAGGCTGTATCACCGCGATACCGTGCTTGGTCAGCGCAGGCATACACGCATCGCATACGCTGGAAAGGTCGGCATATTTGCTTTTGAAGTGCGGGTTGTCTGCGCTCTTTAGCGCCCTGCCCATTTCAGACTGTGCGCAGGCAAGCGCAGAGGCAAGATTCTTGTGTACTGGAGCGGCCTCTTGTAAGATTGCGTCCATTGATGTTTTATTGTGGTCAGTCATGGTGCGAGTTCCTTTCACGTCTTGTTTATGCTTTGGCGTCTAACGAATAGCTGGCAACGTGTGCGCCGCCATCCGTTTCTACCATTGTCTTAGTGATACTGTGGCCCGATTGCTTTAGATCATAGATGCGGGCACCGAGGCGAAAGCACGAGAAGTCCCGTAGCGCGTCAATCGGTGTAATGCGTCGTCCTGCCTTTAGCGCGGCGAGGATTTGTTGCTCTTGTGTCATTCCGCAGCCCTCAGCGCAGCAAGCCCGTCCGGCGTGATTGTCCAGTCCCGCTCGATCATTTGCGGGCGCTCGCATGCGCAACGGATATACCCGGCGCGATACAGATTAGATAGCACGCCGCCTGTCGTGTCGCGGCATGTGTGCCAGTCACCGTCTGACATGCGGGCAAGGGTGGTGCGTTGCTTGGGGGTCATTTACGGGCCTCAATCATTGAGTCTGCGATTTCATAGGCTTTGCGCGCGAACGCATCTTGCGCACTTTTGTTTTCTAATCGCGTATCGTTTGTGCAAAATGCGATTATTTCACCGATAGCCTGCCCCGCAAAGTAATCGCGCAGGGTCATGCCGTTAAATTCAGGGCATTGGTCACTCCGGACTGGATACGCTGGCCCACCGTCGTCTTTTAAGTCTCTCATGTCTTATCCTTTTTTGCTATTCGCGCGGCCCAGCGTTGCATTGCCTTGCGCACTACCTGTGTGATTGTCACGTCCCGCTGTTTAGCAAGGGCGTGGTAGTGGCGGTGTTCTTGTTCCGACACTCTGATTTGAAGCCAATATGTTTTTGCCATGCCCCACAGTATCAATACGTCAATCAATACGCAAGGCGATATTGTGTATTGACGCGGCCATTCGTGCGGCGTAGGTTGATTGCAGGAAGCGGGCAGACGCCCACAACAGGAGAGACTAAGATGACAAACACAGCTACAGCAAAAAACGTCCGCGCAGCTCACAACGCCGCAGGGAACGACGTCAAGATAACCCGCGATGGTCACGTCACATACCGCGCAGAGGGCGACACGATGTGGATGGATGGCCGATGGGTTGAGGAATACCGCTGCGACGACGCAGGAATCGTTTTCCTTTAACCCCCGCAGCCTAACCCACCGCCTAACCACCCAAACAAAGGAACGAACCCCATGACCCACGAAGCCGCCGACTTCTCCGACATGCAGCGCATGATCCTGCTGCTCGACGCAGCACAGGATGCACTGGACAAAGCCGCGCACATGGAAAAGATCCGCGCACACGGAAAGCAGATGCGCCAGATCACTGAGCAAAGCCGCGCAACCGCCACGCGCAAATTCGTTGCGGAAATGGCCGCAAAATACGACATTGATCTGGGGTCTTAAACGTGACCGCCACTGGACCAATCACCGCCCGCCAGCACCTGCAAGCCGCGTCTGACCTTGAGGGCACCAGCGCGCTTGGCCTGCTGCTGGAGGCATTCCTGAAAGGCAGCGACCTGCGCTTTGATATGCGCGCCGACGATGTGGATCAGGTCGAGGCATACGTGGCCACGATTGGCGACCGGGCCTATGCGCTCGAGGCTGAATTGCACACCGAATTTTTGGGCTGGACCCAATCATAACAGGGCCGCGCGCCCGCAAGGAGAACGATGATGACCGTATATTTTTCTAACGCAGGTAAGATCGACCTAGACGTGATCCGCATCATGGGCGTTTCGGTGAAAACCGTAGATCAACCCATTGGATACTTCGGCACAGGATTGAAGTTTGCAATCGGCACGCTTTTGCGCACAGGACACAAGATCACGCTTAAACGCGGCGATGAAACCTACAACATCACTTCGCGTGACGAGACCATTCGCGGGCAGTCTTTTGGCCGTGTCTACATGAATGACGAAGCCCTGCCCTTCACTACAGCGCTTGGAAAGAATTGGGAAGTCTGGCAGGCGTACCGCGAATTGCACTCAAATACACTTGATGAAGATGGTATAACCTCTGACCGCGCCATGGATGCAGATACCGTGTTCGCTGTTGAAGGTGACGCAATCCAGCGTGAATATGTCAACCGCGATAGAATTTTCATTTCCGGCAAGCCTATCGCCAGAAACGCATTTATTGAGGTTTATGACAAGCCTTCGTCTACCGTTTTCTATCGCGGCGTGCGGGCTGGAAACATGCCGGAGCAGATGCTTTTCACCTACAACATTCTCACGCCAATGACGCTTACAGAGGATCGCACATTTGAAAGCCAATACACTGTGGAGTGGAAGCTGTGCGGCCTTATCCCGAAGCTGGAAAACAAGGGGCTTTTCACGCAGCTTTTGCGCGGCGGCAAAGCCTATGACCAGAACCTGAACTTTGTGCAATGCGCTGCCCCGTCGAAGGAATTTATGGATGCCGCCGCCGAGTGCTATGCAGATGCTAATTCGTCAAACGCCGCACGGCGGATCATTGATCGTGACAATCAAGAGCGCGGGCAATTTACACCAGCCAAAATGCTTGACGCAGATCACAGCAAATTCCTTGCCGCGTTTGATGTTCTGGGCCGTATGGGGTGCAACTTATCCCCAGAGGATGTTGAGATCGTAGAGAGCCTCGGCCCCTCGATCATGGGGCTTTTCCACAAGGGCAGGAACCAGATTTTCCTCGCAAAGTCTACACTTGATTGGGGCGCGGAAACGGTTGTTGCCACGCTCTATGAGGAATGGCTGCACAAGGAATACTTCTACGAGGATAAAAGCACCGCTTTGCAGAACTTCCTGTTCCAGCGGCTTGTCGCCCTCACCATTGGGGATACACCTCCCGCGCCTAAGAAGCAGACGGGAACGGAGGTGTTGTTTTGATCCGCGCATTTATCGGTGACGTTATCGGCGTCACATGCCTGGCCGTTATTTTCGCCGCCCTGCCGTGGATTGTCTACGGGTTAGGGGGTGTGCAGTGAGCGCGCCGGAACTGCTGCCCTGCCCGTTTTGCGGCACTGAGATTGATTTGCTAAATTACGCTATCGGAGCAATTATAATCTGCGGAAAATGCGGCGCATCAATGGCGAGAGATCATAGTCAATATGACAAAACTATATGTGACGGCTTAGTCACAGCATGGAACACCCGCGAAGACCTTGCCCCGCAATGGCAGGACATAGCGACCGCGCCGAAGGATGGGACGCAAGTCGATCTATGGTCGGATCGTGGGTTCCGTTATCCAAACGCGGCTTGGGATGTTGTTGATTATCCAATGGATGCAAGCGGCGACAATATCTACGGATGGACCGATTCAAGCCACCATGGGTCCATAAAAAATGGTGGCCCATACACCCACTGGATGCCTCTACCCAAACCACCGGAGGCAGCACAATGATCCGCCGCATCCTCGCCCTATGGCGCATCTACCGCCGCCCGAAGCCGCCGCGTCGTGATGTTCTTGCGCACTGCTGGCCGGACAAGCCCCGAGACACCGATGATCTGCAAAACGACACACATTTAGAGCGGTTGGCACAGATGCGCCGCGAATTGAGGGATGGTAATAATGCAGCCGACCAATGAAGTCACCCGCCAAGCCCGCCGCGACCTGCTGTGTGACCTTGCAATTGCCGCTGTGTGGCTTGCCGCTATCGTCGCAGGCGCATGGTACGCAGCGGGCGTTATTGATTTAACTGAACTGCCGAAGGGACACTGATATGAAAAGCAACGTGATCGACATTGACGGGGCCATTGAGGCGCGCACCGAAAAGGCCGTGTTGTTCCACACAGGAAACAAGGAGGAATCCGCGTGGCTGGCTTTGTCACAGATCGAGATTGAGGAAACGGGGATCGGCGGGATTGTCACCGTGACGCTGCCCGAATGGCTTGCGCTGGAAAAGGGGCTGATATGAGCAAATATGACCGCCTAACCGCTAACCCACCGCCGGACCAGCCCCACGAGATCGGGCACGAGGAATGCGAGACGTGCGGACGATACCCAGAACCTGACGAGGATCAGCCACGCGGATACAGGCCCAAGCCGTGCGCAGGGGTGATGACTTACAACGAACAATGGGACGAGATTCAATGCGACACCTGCAACTCATTTGGAGACTGACATGACCCAGACAACAAGCCTAGCCGCCGCGCAGAAACGGATTATTGAATTGGAGGCGCAGGTGAAGGCGGCGAGAGGCGCACTAGGAGACATATTCGACGGCGGACCTCAATGGCTAGACAAGCCAAATAGGGAGCTGAAGTGGTGCCGCAATCGCGCTAAAGAGGCATACCTATCCACAGAGGGAGAACAGACATGACGGATACAACGACAGAGGCGGTTGATCGTCTTATTCAAGGCGACATGAAAGAGCTTGTGCTATCGGAGGGGGTGTCAACGGGGCCAGAGGATACGCAAGCTGTATACCGCGCCGTTGCCATGTTACGCGCCCTTGCCGCCGAACGTGACGCCCTACGCGCCCAAAACATCGAACTACAATCCGCCTTGGCAGAGACTGAGGCACTGGAAATTCAGCATGGAGCAGTGATCGAGAGCTTACGCGCCCAGCTTATCGCTGCACAGGCACAGGCCAAGACATCGCGGGATGCACTGGAGGATATAACGGGAGTTGGATTTGATATGCCTGCTACACTTGAGTTATCAGACGCAGAATGGTCCCGTAGACGCGCTAGCATAATGCAGCAGATAGCCCGCGCCGCCCTGATCCACCCCGACGACCTCACATAACCCCACCCCACGCGGGTACAGATAGGAGATAGACGATGACAATGCGTGATCAGATAGCGCAGATAATTGAGGACACCTACGATGTGTCAAAGAAACGCGAAATTGTTAACATTGACGAAATCGCAGACGCCATCGTAGCCGCCCTGATCCAGACCACCCCCACGCCATAGGACGCAACGCCATTCAAACAAAAAGGCCCGCCGCCTGATTAACAGGGGCGGGCAAGGTCTTGTGCGTACAGGCAAACGTAGCACATTTATAGTAACGCTAAATCATGGACCTTTCATCGTTTTTGTTATCGGCTGGCCCCGCCGTGGGTGATTGTAGTGTAACGCACCGCGCGCAGTCGTCAAGGTTTTCGTGTCAGTTCAAATATCGCGGCCCTTTTCGCATCGCACGGATGCAAACACGACCACTGCGCCAAGATCGCCCGCCACGCTCAACAGGACGCCCTGCACAGGGGTAATCATCTCGCGGCAAGCCATCGGGTGCAGATATGGCCCGCGCACGTCACGGCGGCACTCTGCGTCTGTGGCGCTGGTTTGCAGGCACAGAACGGAAATTAGCATCCACATCAGTTTGGCCCCCGGTCACGCTGCAAAAGTAGCTTAACATCATCGCGGCCCTCTTTAATATCTGCGCGGATCTCGCGGAACATATCCCGCGTCAGCTCTGCATCCGTGGCGCGCTCTCGATCACGGCGGGTTTTTTCACCGTCAAAATCAGACCTGAGTGATTTGTGATTTACTTTAAGCTCCGTGTAACCCGCGATAAAAGCAACAGCCGCGCCGATCATTGGCCAGTAATTCAAAAAAACGTCCATTGCGTTATCGTCCTTCATTTGTTGCTCTGTGCCGTGACGACGCGCGCGACGATTCCGCCCGCAAGGTGGCACATCACAACTGCGAACCACGGGATTACCAGTTGGGAATTTATACTCAGCATCGGTGAACCAATCTCGACCTCGTTGAACAGGAATATTGGCAATCCACCGCCGTACAGCGCGAAAAAAAGCCAATCCTCAACCGTGTCTCGACCGTTCCATCCTTGGCGTAGGATTTCAAACGCCGCATAACCCACCGCGACGACGGCCCACGTTGCCCCCTTTTGCGCAAACTCATTGAACACCGCGAAATGTGCCTGCGCCAGCAATGACGCCGTGGTTATTCCTAGGGCAAAGTGTGCAAGCTGGTTTTTTGCATAGCCGTACCAGTCGGACGGGTAGGCGTCCGCTCGCGATAGCTCTGCAAGGATAATGCGCAGAATCACATCGCGCATCCGGCGTCGATTGTGCCGATCAGCGCCGCGCCAGATTGCTTTGCATGTGCGTCAGATATGGCATCAAGAGCCGCCGCGTGTGCCGTGCGAAGCTGCGCAGAACCATCGCAGATCGCATCACCGCTCGGCACGGTCGCGCAGCCACTTATCAACATCAGCGCCATGAGTAGGGATATTCGCATCGTCCATTTCCTTTCGCGTTTCGATGTAAGTTCTTGCGGCCCGCTTTTCCGCCTTGTCAGACGCATCTTTGCGCCCGCGCAGGTAAGCGCCTATGAAAGCAGCAACAACGCCACCAGCGGCCAGCATGTACGGCCACAGATCGCCTAGCAGCGCGCCGATCATCTCGCGGCCTTCCGATTGCGCCATTTGTCAAACGCAAGCCACGCCTCAGACATCACAAGAGCAGTCACCGCGACGATATCCGCGTTTTGATAAAACACGGCGGCCGTCCCTTCGGTTGCCAGCCCAGCCGATACAGCGGCCAGCGCGCCGAGGCGTAGGATCGTGCGGGCGATAAGTGCATAATTCATTTGCGTACTCCGAAGATTGCAGCGAAAAGGGATGCCCAGAAGCCGCCGCCAGTGCTTGGGGCGGCGCACTTGCTCGGGGGAGCCTTCGCGGGCTTTGCGTTATTTACCCCCGCCCACCATGCCGCCGCGTTGTATCCGGGGCATTGCGTGGCCGCACCGGGCATGTCGCGGTGGCCCTGAACCTTTGCGTTGGGAAAGCGCACCAGTAATTCCCGTATCAGGGCAATCTGCGCCTTGATTTGTGCAGGCGTGCGGTTATCAACACCCACGTTTATGGCGGCACGGGTCACGCCACCCTCAACACAAATGCCGATTGACATGGCGTTTTCGCCCTCGGAATGTGCGCCCGTCTCAAACCGCCCCGGCTGCGATAGGTCGCGACCAGTCTCAACCATGCCACTTTTGCGGATGAAATAGTGATAACCGATCTCGCGGAACCCACGCTTGCGGTGCATCCGGTCAATGTCAGCGGCGGTAAAGTCGCTTTCAATCGGCGTGGCGCTGTAGTGCTGCACGATGTAGCGCACGCGGCTGTCTGGCTGGTAGCTCATTTACTCATCCCCCTAAAACTTGCCGCCCCATACGCGCAAATGCGCATTATCGCTGTCCATCATTTCGCGGGCCACGACTTCCTCCATGGCGGGGCCGTCCTTGTGATCCACGCCCCACTTCTTCGCCCATTCGTAAAACATCTTCATCGGGATAAGGCCTACGATCTTATTGTCACCGCCCCCGTCGATCCCCGCGCTTTTTAGCGCCTTCGCTTTTTCCATCACGGGGTTGAAGTCGTGCGTCTGGTGAATCAACAGCCGACCCGTCGTTTCGTCCAGTGTTATCGTTTCGCTTAATTTGCTCATGCTCGGCCTCAAACGTCAAATGGGGGGAAATGTTGCGCAGCTTATCGGCGTTTGCTTCATCAAGCTCGAACGTCTCACCCTTGCGGTAAAGCGTACCAGCGACAAAAATGCCATTAACCGTGACTTTGTATTTCATGGGGTTCTCCTGAAAGCTAAAGGGGCGGCTGTTACACCGCCCCGATAAGTTAGCCTGTGATCGTGTTGTCAAACAAAGCGCCCGAAGCCGCCTCATTTTTGCACACAAGCGTTAGCTCGGTCACAACTTGGCGCTTTTCGTTATCGCCAGTTTTCGCAAGCATTTCGTTTTTCGTCGCGCGCAGAACGCCAGCGCACCACATATCATTCTGCATGATAAAGATGTCGCGGCTGCGGTTTTCGCGTGTCGGCTTGAACGTCACAGCGCCCCACGGCGTCACATAGACCACCATTGCGTTGCGCACTTCGTCCTTTGTGGCCTCGATGTTGGCGCGCTGGTTGTTGGCACCCGTGAATGCAAGCGCCTTGTTCATCTGGTAGCTGGACAGATAAACGGTATCGGGCTTGCCACCCGCGGTCCAGATTGACTGCATCACGCTATCAAACCGCGCTTGGGAAAACGCAATCAAAGTCGTGGTTTCGTCAGTCCGAGCGTCAGTGCCGTCGCCGGTTGGGCTTGCTCCTTCGTTTGCACCAAAAAGAACGTTGGTTGTCAGCCATGCCGGAGCGCCAGCAAGCTCGCGGGCAACGGTCGAGCTGCCAGCAACGCGAGCGTTGTTTGCGAAGAACGCCTTTTCAATATCAAGCTTTTGTTCTTTTGCAATCTTCAGGACTTGATATGCCATTTCTTTTGCGCGGCCCGCTTTGTTCAAGCCGTCATCAGTGCCGGGGATAACAACAGAGTTTTTGAAAATCTGCGTGTAATCACCGAGGCGGCTTGTCGCACTGCGAGCTTCGGCGACAGTATCGTCGCCCTCAATGTGCGCATTTGCGGCAGACGCGCGGAGGGCGTCAGTTTGCCACTCATGGTAAGTGTTGGTGGCTTTTACCTTCGCCATGCTGGAGTAAAACGGGGTTTCCTCCGGCGAAATGTCATAAATCGAATCTGAAAGATCCTCGCGGATACCATTTACGTCGTAGCTGTCGAGTGTGTTAGCTGGCTGTGCCATGATATAATCCTATTTGGGGGCTTAACCGTTATCCGGCGCGAGCATTGCCGCCGCGAAATCATCAAGACTTCCGCTAGACCTTGCTTTCGCCAATTGCTTATCGCGGGCAACGCGTTGTGGCTGCTGTCTGCGTCCAGTTGGCTTGATTGACTGCGAGAGCTTTGGCGCTGTTTTTGCCGCTGCTTTACCCGATTGCAATTCACGCCATTTCATCGCGTCCATCAGGACTTTGACCGCTCTGGAATCCGTGACCTCGCCCATTTCGTCAGGGCTATAGCCGTAGTTTTCCGTCCCCATTTTGAACAGCTTATCTCGGAGCGGCGATGCCGTCTCAGGATTGGCAAACTCAGGGATTTCTGCCTGCAAGCGTTGGACTTGCTCTTGCAAATAAACCTGTCTTGCCTGCTGTTGCATCGCAGATTGCCGCTGCGTGACTTCGCTGATCTGGGTCTGCTGTGCAGTGTACCCTTCAAGCTCGGCCTCATAGCGCGCGTTTTCCTGCATGTATCCGATCGGATCGGAATTAAGCAGGTCTGCGCTGGGCTTTTGCGGTCGTGACCTCATACCGTTCTGTTGTAGGCTCTGGACAGTTTCAACGAATTTACGCTGTTCCGCTTGTAGTGAGGAATACATCTGCTCAGTTTGCTTGCGCATGTCGGCAGATTCTTGCATCCCCTTTTGAATGTACGCCTGCCCCGAATAGGAGCGTGTGAGGTCGTCAAGTGTCACCTGCTTGTCTACACCGTCAACCTTGACCGTGTAGCGCTTGGACGCGGGTTTCTTGTCGCCTTCGTCTTGTTCGGCTGCGTCATTCTCATCGTCGTCGTCCGAGTCGTCGCCTTCGTCTGGCTCTTCGTCGGTGTCGTACACCTCGACCTCATCAACCTCTTCGATTTCGGGCGCAGCTTCCTGCGTTACCTCTTCGATTTCAGTTTCGGGTTCTGGCGCAAGCAACCCAAGGGCTGCTGTTTCAAGATCAGTCGCTGGCACGGTCCTGATTCCTCTTCTCTAGAATTTTGCCCTCCACAATAAAAGCGTGTAGTTGGCTTTGAACTTCTTTAATGGCAAAAGCCATTCGCCGGGCCTCAAGAACTTCCTCGTCGGTTGCCAGCTTATTGGCAAATATACCACAGTGGCGCTGATATGCAACACTGAAGGCATTTTGCAACACATCGTCGTTCACAAGGTTTTCTGCGTGCTTGGCTCTTGCGGTCTTATCCATTGTTCATGTCTCCAGTTGTTGGCGGGCAATGGCTTGCAATCCGCGCCGATGCAGTGTCGAAATAATCAGGGTCGCGTTCAATGCCGATGAACTCGCGCCCTGTATTCTTGCACGCAACGCCCGTCGTGCCGCTGCCCATCGTGAAGTCCAGAACGGTCTCGCCCGCGTTGGTGTAGGTGCGGATCAGGTATTCCATGAGCGCAACGGGCTTTTGGGTTGGGTGGACAGTTTTGCTAGCGTTTCCATATTCAAGAACCTGACGCGGGTAGTTTGTAAATTCCTGCATGTAGCTTGAACCACCAGTGCGCAGTTTTCCCTTTCCCGCAGAACCAACAACATCACCGCGCACAATCGCCCCGCCAGCGCTCGCACTATTTTTTGTGATCCTGTCAACCCGAACTAAATTTTGTGGGTTATAAACTGTTGAAAGTTTACAGAAAACTAAAACGTCTTCAACGCATCTCAAGGGCTGCCGCTTGGCGTTTGCAAAACCTGTTGGCCGACTTTTTTCCCAAACCCAGCAATACTTAAACATCTTCACGTTTGACATAATCAGCGCCGACGTAAACGGCTGCGATGCCGTAAGCACAATCGCCCCGTTCGGCTTTGTGATCCGCTTGAGTTGCTCCCACATCGGTTCAAACGGTATCACTGAATCCCACTTGCAGGCCGTGGTGCCATAGGGCGGGTCAGTCAGGACCATATCAACCGACCCGTCTGGAATGTCGCGCATCACCTCAAGGCAATCACCCAAGTGCAGCATTTACTCCATCCCCCCAAACTGGCGTGGCGCGTTCTGCTGCGCACTGACCGCCGCAACGTCTACGCTCGCGCCATACTGGCCCAAAATCTTAGCCGCATCGACAAGCAATTTCTGCGCCATTTCATCACGCTTAAAGTCGTCGCCGCTGGCCATTTCCATCAGCTTGCGCTGGTGTTCCATGCTCGCCTTTTGCATATCCACCTGCGCACGGGTCTGGGCCTTCATTTGCTCGGCCTGCAAGAACGCCGCGTTAGGATCGCCGCCCTGCCCCTGCTGCGCTTGTGCCGCTTGTGCCGCCTGCTGCATAAGCTGTTGCTCAATCTGCGGGTTCATAGGCTGCATGTAGCGGTCAGCGTTGTGAATGCCACCGTGCGCCATAATATCCGCCTGAGCGTTGCGGATATTGGTCATCGTCACCATGCCGTTTTGCGGCCCGTACTGAGCATATACCTGCATTTGCAGCGCGGCAATCTGCTGCAAGCCCATCATCTTTTCGTCATGCTGGTTTGTGCCAAGGCCAACGTTGGTCATCATGTCCAAGTCAACGCCCCATGAGCGCGGGTCTACTGGCACGAATTGCCCATCAAGGCGCATCATTTCTTCCGCGTTGGGGTTCTGGCGTGCAATCTGCGCAATCACCCGAAACAGTTGTTTCATGCCGCCTTCAGCAAGTGTGCGTGCGATAAGCTCCGAGACAGCCGTAGCGGCCTGCACAGCGGCGTTCACACCCGTTGCCGTCTGGTTCTGCAAGGCGTTGGCGTCCATACTGCCATTGGCCCCAGAAACGCCTGTTTTGGCACGAATGGCCTCGTCGTAAAGCGCAATGGCCGGGATTGCCGATGCCGCTGCCGATCCGATAACCAGCTCACGAACAGACATCATGTCGCTGGTTCTAATCACGCCGCCGATTTCATTGTTAAGAACGTCATCCATGTCAGTCGCGCTATCGTTCACCAACAAGCGCGGGTTGTTCAGCATGGCGATGTTGTCGAGCAGGCCGCGCATTAGCGCCGTGGAGGCGTCTTGATCATCGATGATAATGTCCACGATAGACCGACCGAAAAACGTATGCGGCTCCGGATCAACCTCAAAGATTGCAAACGGGTTGAAGTCGCATAGCTCGTACTCCAGCAACTCGTAATCCAGGCCAGCGCACAGAAACTTGTACAGGCGCGCAACGCCCGTGCCTTCAATATCCATTTTCATGTAGGCTTCGCTGATACGGATTTTGCGCATGGAAGGATCGTTTGCGTTTTCGTCGTCGTCACGCTCGCCCCAGCCACTACGGGCGATTTCCTCCTCCTCGGCAACAGACCCGCTACCAGATCCGGCGTATTCATACACCTCATCAAAGTCAAATCCCATTGCCACAAGATCCCCGACACGGCCCTCGGTTGTGTGGCCGCAGATAAAGCAATCCTCCAAGCTAACAGCCGCGCTATCGACGAAAAAGTCCTCAGGCGCAACGCTCTTGATTTTAATCTCCCCGCGCTTCTTTGTCAGCGCGACCTTGGCGTCGTAAAGCGCTGGCGTCATTGGCTGGCCCATCGGGTCAAACGTGGCCTCTTGCGTCATTTCAGACTCAACAATCTCGGCACCATCGTCACCGCCAAGGTCCGCCATCTGGTCCTCAGTCAATCCCGTGTATTCGTCAAACTCGACGTTCTCGGTCTCGTCGTAATACGCTTTTGCGATGCCAACCTTTTTAATCAGCGCATCGTGAAAAACGTCGCTTAGAACGCTAAAGCCGTCGCTGCGGTTGAACACATAAGAGCAATACTTGGACGCCTGCTCTGCCGCCCCTACGGCCTGTGGGGTGCGCGGGACAAACTCGACAGGCATACCCGACTGCAAGAACACGCGCATCAGTGCAGGCTTGATCGCGCGCACTGTGTCACGGCATTTTGTCGCCACAACCTTAGAGCGCCCCGGCTCGTGCTTCATGTTGGTTTTGCCGTCAAAATAGCGCTGCGCCTTGATCCGATCCGGCGCGATTTCGCTCTCAATAAAGTCTACGGCCTCGCGGATGGCAGTCTTAATTGAGTTGTCAATCTGGTCTCGGGTTAGCTTTTTCGGTTTCATAATTTACCTCGGGCCTTGGGGGCTAAGAAGCCCCATGCCTGCTTGGGCACCGCCAATGGTGGCTGCGCGTGTGCCACCGTCTGCGATGCGCGTTAATGTTTGCGTAACGGCACGATCAAGCGCGCCCCAGCCCGTTTTATCAGTCATAGCCGCCCGCACAAAGTCCGCATTTTCTGACAGCAAAACCCGAACAACCTCTTTGTTTTGAGCGTCGGTCAACTTTGCCCCGTCACGGCCAATAAAGCGGCTAAGAACTCGTCCCATGTCCATAATGCTACCGCTCGCAGCGCCCGCCATTTCTTCTGCGTTGAACGACCCACCAGCGCGCTCCGCTGCGGCTTGCGTTGGCGCGGTTGCGCTTTGGCCCAAAGCATATCCTTTTATACTCTGTCCGGCATCCGCGATATCAATGCGGCGCAATACGTCCTCCATTTGCTCGTCGGGAAAGACTGTTCGCAATATTGCGCCGATGTTTCGCTCTTCGCTGTTTAGCTGTTTCATAATGCTGGCAGGCGTACCGCCTCTAAACCGCTTGCGCAGCTCATCCATAAATCCAGCGCGGTAGGATGCGATGGCGTCATCAGTAGGTAGCGCCGCAAAATCAATCTGCACTTGGTCCGCGCCCGACGTTATTGACTTTTGCCCGCCAACAAACGCATCTCGGCTTGTCCGCAAGGCAGACGCGTCTGCACGCACCCCTCGCATACCCTCAATTCCGTCATCAATGGAACTGCGCAGCCCTTGCTCAACATCCCCAAACGCCGCACCCACTGTTCCGCGACTGTTTCGATATGCTGCCGTCGTGCTATCGCTGATACTCCTTCGGACGATCTCCGCTTCCATTGGCGTAGGCGCACGCGTAAAGACGGGCGCACCGTCAACCATATTAAACAATGGCTGCGCACCTCGCGCGCGAAGTGCGGTCTGAATGTCATCAGCCGCAGACGGGATCGACCGGATGGCCTTGCCAACCTGATCTTGGACCTCTTGACCAACCGAACCAGTTTCAAACTGCGAATATGCTAAACGCTCCGCCGTCCGCGCAGTGTCATCACTCCGGCGAACTGCGCGCCGCACGTTATCATCCCCAGTATCTGCAAGGTATTTTTGGATTTGCCCTTTGGCGTCGTCAAACGTGCCAGCCGTTCGAGCGGTTAGCCCTTGGCGCATGTCAGCCTGTGCCTCACCGCCAACCATGCGCGCCAAATTGCGAACCGCGTCGGCTAGAGTTGCATTTTCCGCCATGATACGGCCCGATGCCAAGTCTGCGGCAATGTCATCAACGGTCTTTCCGGATTCTGTGGCAAGGCGTTGAAGCTCGGCTGTAACAGCCCGTGAGCCACCAGCGCCGAGCTTTTGACGCGCAATGTCCACCAGCTTCCCCGATAGATTTGCCACCCCACCAAGAACCACGCTGCCGCCCGCCCCCGCCGCTGCGCCACCAACCGCACCGCCCGGCACTCTCTTAAGCCGATCAGCGGCACCGCCCTCACCAGTGCCAGCCGCATACAGCCCGCCTTGGCCTGCGCCAATAACTGCGCCGCGACCTGCTGTTGACAAAATACCAGTTCCACGCAACGCCGCAGGAAGGTATCTCGATCCAACTCGCGCGCCCGTAGCGGCAGCACTGGCCGGAGCCGTGGCCCCAAAAGTGAAAAGCGCTGGCGCTGCGGCTCCGCCCACCTCATATGCCAAACTCTCAATTGGCCTAGCGGCCTGATATGCCTTTATGTCACCACGCACCTTGTCAAGTGTTGCTGCCCTCTTTTTGCTGTCAAACGGGCTTCGAAGCCCCGCCTCGATTTCATCACCGAAACCAAAGGACAAGCCCTGAATCGCCGCGCGCGTGCGCTGTGTTGGCACTTCATCTCGGTCTTTTTTGGCGGTGCGCTGCTTGTCGCGGGATGCCTTGACGCTTTCAATCTGGCTTTGTGTT
>Ga0222708_1000048_pt1 | contig 36072 bp, 37 predicted proteins | sample AntAcemetage1576_FD_179806 | JGI IMG/M metagenome (GOLD analysis project Ga0222708, IMG submission 179806) | Saline water microbial communities from Ace Lake, Antarctica - #1576 | ecosystem: Environmental > Aquatic > Non-marine Saline and Alkaline > Saline | place: Antarctica: Ace Lake... | reverse complement strand
GCAAAAGATTTCTACTTGTCTTGATGTGCATGGGTTCCAAGTGCTGAATTTTAAGTGTTCTATGAAAAAATACTCAATACCCGTGATTGCAAGCAAATTTTTGCACAATTTTGTTATTAGACATTGTTTAGATAAAACAAAAAAAATTCATTTTGTAACGCACTCTATTGGAGGTATTGTAGTGAGGGATTACATACAGAAGCATAATCTTATTAATGTCAGCAGGGTTGTTATGTTAGCTCCTCCAAATAATGGTTCTGAAATGTATACAAAGTTTAATAAACCACTATTTCAGAAATGGTTTCTTGGTATTGCTGGTAAGCAGGTTGCGAATAAAGATTATTTAGATACATTACATCAAAAGGTTGGATTTGATTTAGGAGTTATTGCAGCTAATAAAAGCATGAATCCATTTTCTTTTCTTACTTTCAATAGAGAAAATGATGGAGTGGTATCTGTTAGTAGTACAAAAATTATTGGCATGAAAAGTCATGTAGTAATACCTACCACACACTATTTTATGCTTTTCAATAATGAAGTGATTAGACAAATTCTTACATTCTTAAGTAGAGGGAAATTTGATAAAGGTTAGGTTATAACTTGGTTCTTTTAGTTTTGTTATTTCCAAGGCATAGTAACCATCCTACCATCAGCCATAATGGTACTGCGTACCAATTTTTGAAGAATCCAGAAGATGGAATAGGAAGCAATTTCATTATTATAGCAATGAAGCAGCCTATTGCTAAGGGCTGTATCAGCTTATCTATATTTTTGTAATGCGTGTAATTAGCTAAAAATATTTTTGCAATGCTAAAAAACAAATATAAAAATATACCTAAACCAATAATTCCAGTTTCTGCAAATAGCTCTATATATATATTATGTGGATGGTATCTGCAAAAGTCTGTCATATCATTGCAATAAGATTCAAAATGCATTGGCCCTATACCAAATATCCAATTTTTTAACCCCATATCTATTCCTGCATTCCATAATTTACCATATGGTGAATCAGAATAATTTTGAGCTGTTTCTAATATTGAAAAAAATTGTCTGTGTACAATCTCATGCAAGTTTGAAGTGTATAAAGTTATTAATAAGATCAGTGCAATAATTGGCCCTATAATCAGGATTTTTTTGTCGTAAGCCGAGAGCAGTACTATTAGCGCAATAATGCCAAGTGTTGTTTGAATGAGTGCAGATCGTTCATTGCTTAAGAAGACGATTAGATAGATTGCACTACAAAAAATAATAGGTAAGAGCAGTTTTTGTTTTTGTGAGATTTTGTAAAAAAATGTCGCTAGTAGAGGCATTGAGAGTACTCCTATAGTGGAACCTAAGACTTTCTTAGAAAATGGTCCAGTTAATCTGTAGTAACCTCCATCCTCTTTTTCGATTGTATGGCCGAATAAATCTGTTCCAGTAAAAAATTGTATATATCCATCTATAACTAAGAATCCGACTGCTATCGTAAATGAAGATAGTAAATTTTTATTCGCATTTTCATATTTACTGACGAGAGTATGCATGCATAGCGCAAATAATGGGAATCTAATGAAGGGGGTGGATTTTTTTAAGGCTAATATTATGTCTTCTGAAAATATTGATCTTATGATTAGATATCCAAACAATGTTAGGGCTATTAAAAACCATCTTTCTTTTAATGTATGTAAGTCTTTTTTTAGAATACAAAGAAGCAAGAAAAGTGCTGCAACTAATGTTAAATTTGCGTCTGCCACTCCGCGTCCGAGTGTTATAGAAATAGGTAATAAAATAGTAAGCCAATAACAAGAGTCTGAGATCAGTTTTTTAAAGTTTAGCATCAGATATTAATGAGATTAATTTGCTCATATCTTTAGGTAGTTGTATTTCGAAGTCAAGTTTTTTCAAAGTTATAGGGTGTATGAAACTAATTTCTTTTGCATGAAGCATTTGGCGAGAAATTGATTTTAAATAGTCACTGACATCTTTGGATAGAGTGAATTTTCTTTTTTTATTTTCTACCCCATATACAGGATCTCCAACTATATTGTGTCCTATATGTTGCATGTGCACTCTAATTTGATGTGTTCTGCCGGTTTCTAGTGAGCATTCTACTAAAGACATTCTTCCAGATAAAAATGTTTTTAGTATCCTATAATTTGTAACCGCCACTTTTCCACTGTCTTCATTAACCACTGACATTTTTTTTCTATCTCGTTTGTTTTTTGCTACGTTTGTTTTGATGGAGTCTGTAGTTTTATAAGGAAGCCCCCATATCAGCGCTTGATAGATTCTTTTTATATTTCTTTCTGCAAGATCTGCAGATAATTTAGCATGAGTATTATCATCTTTTGCTACGATCAACAGTCCTGTCGTGTTTTTATCCAATCTATGCACTATTCCTGGACGAGATAGCCCGCCTACGGAAGAAAGTCCATTCTTATAATCCGCTAACAATCCATTTACTAGTGTATCAGTTGTATTTCCTGCTCCTGGGTGAGTAGTAAGACCTGCTGGCTTGTTAATAACTAGGAGATGGTTATCTTCGTAGACTATATCTAAATCCATTTTTTTTGGAATTAGCTCCATAGGTTTTTCCTCTGGAATGGTAACTGTAAATATCTCACCATCCTTTGTCTGATATTTATTGTTTGTAATGGCCTTTCCATCTAGTGTCACAAAACCGTTTTTAATCATATTCTGGACTTTAGATCTGGTTATGTCTTCTAAGGATTCTGATAGAAATTTATCGATCCTAGTGGTTTTCTCTTGTTCTACTTTGACTTCTATGCTTTTATTGCTCATAACGACATCCTAAATAATCATTCCTAGAAATATGGACAAAGATATTAAAATACTAAAGTGGTACCAGAATCAGGGCTTGGAAGAAACTATAAGTAATAATAAAAGAAAATCTATCAATGATCTACAGGAAAAAATAAATATTAACTCTATGTTTAAAAATCACAATACAGAGAACTCGCATGAAATAGCAGGTAAGTGCCAGGATTTAGTAAGCTTAAAAAGTGCCATAAATAACTTCAATGGGTGCTTGTTGAAGAAAACTGCTACTAACACAGTGTTTTCTGACGGTAATCCTCAGTCAAAAGTAATGTTGGTTGGTGAAGCTCCGGGGGCAAAGGAGGATATTTCTGGAATACCATTTTGTGGAGAAAGTGGAAAATTGTTAGATCAGATTATAGCTAGTATCGGTTTGAGTAGAGAAAAGAATGTATATATTACAAATAGTGTTTTTTGGCGCCCACCAGGTAATAGGAAACCAACTGAGGAAGAGATAAAAATCTGTTTACCATTTTTAGAGAGGCATATTAGTTTAGTAAAACCAGAGTTGGTAATAGCGGTAGGTGCTATCTCTCTTTATGCCATGTTTAATTATGTTGGATCAATATCAAAAAAAAGACAGCAGATTTTTAGTTATACGAACTCTTATATGGATTCGCCAATAAAAGCTATGACGATCTTTCATCCAGCTTATCTATTAAGACAACCATCTCAAAAAAGATCTGCATGGCAAGATATGTTGTTAATAAATAAAGTGTTAGAAGTAAAAGTGACTACCTAAAGTTTTCTATCTTTATGTCCTGTATATAGTTGTCTTGGCCTTGCTATTCTCATTTCTGGATCTTCCATCATTTCTTTCCATTGAGCTATCCATCCAACTGTTCTTGCTACTGCAAAAAGGACTGTATACATTTGCGTGGGGATACCGAGGGCTTTGTATATAATCCCAGAATAAAAATCAACATTAGGAAATAGTTTTTTATCAATGAAGTATTTATCATGCAATGCAATTTTTTCTAATTCTAATGCTATTTTTAGTAACTTATTATCTTTTTTCCCTAAATGGTTTAATACTTCATGGCAAGTTCCTTTTAGAACTGCAGCTCTAGGGTCGTAATTTTTATAGACTCTATGTCCGAACCCCATTAGTTTGAAAGAGTCGTTTGGATCTTTTGCCATATCTATGAATTTTGGAATATTTTTTACGTCATCAATTTTATACAGCATATTAATAACAGCTTCGTTTGCGCCTCCATGCGATGGTCCCCATAGTGAAGCGATTCCAGCAGCGATACAAGCAAGCGGGTTCGCTCCAGAGGAGCTTGCAAGTTTTACTGTGGATGTAGATGCATTTTGTTCGTGGTCTGCATGTAATACAAATATCTTGTCTAGTGCATCAACTAAAATTGGGTCAGGTATATATTTTTCGCACGGAGTCGAAAACATCATATGCATTAGATTTTCTGTGTATCCCAAATCATTTCTAGGAAATATGAAAGGTTGTCCTATAGTGTATTTGTATGACATTGCAGCCAAGGTCGGGATTTTAGCTATTATTCTATACGCAGATAATTCGCGTTGCTCTGGATCTTTGATGTCTAAGGAATCATGATAAAATGAGGATAAAGATCCGACTGTTCCTACCATAAGTGACATTGGATGAGCATCTCTTTTGAACCCTCTGAAAAGAAAATTCATTTGATCATGGATCATAGAATGATAGCAAATATTCTTTTGGAATTTCTCAGATTCTGTTTTATTAGGTAGATCCCCGTACAGAAGCAAATAAGCCACTGATAGGAAGTTACTTTTTTGTGCAAGTTCTTCTATCGAGTACCCGCGGTACTTTAATATACCTTTATTGCCATCTATATAAGTGATTTTAGATTCACAAGATGCAGTAGACATAAAAGCTGGGTCATAAGTAAATATGCCTGACTCTTTATATAATTTTGTTACGTCAACAACAGCTGGTCCTAGAGAGGCTTTAATAATAGGTAATTTATATTCTTTTCCGTCGTATTTTAAAGTAGCATATTCTTGTTTTTTAGACATTAGACATCATATTAATTTTCTAATTTATTTTCATCAATATCAGTATCAGTTATTCCCATTATATTTTCAACGCGTTCTTTCGGTAAGTGCGTGTTACGGTACTTACTTTCATTATGTAAAAAATTTTGCACCATTCTGATAAATAGATTAGCTCGTTGTGATAAAGATAGCCATGCTTTATTTGATGCAAATACAAAGACATTAGCAGTTATTATATTTTTTTTATTCTTTTTAAGGTTTTTCTCAAAGCAATTTATAAAATCTTTCATAGCGTTTGGAGTATCTTTTTCTGGCTTTACAGGGTCTGTTAGAGAGATCTGTCTGTGGTTTGATTTTGTGATTATATCGCAATTAATATAGATTTGCGTTAAATTGATTTGTCGTTTTGCAAATTGCATAGCTGTGCATCTCGCTATATCACCCTCTGCCCCCACTCCTTGTAGTATAATTCTATCTGGATGTATTCCATCATCCAGTAATTTGTTTACATTTGCTATTCCAGCAAAAATAAGATCATTTTTGTTTTCGACATTTTCATGGTAGCTAAAGTGGTGTATTGTAGCTCCTGTTTCTAGGGCTTCTATGGATAAGTCTTTTAAGGTGTTTTTCATGCTACTACTTGGAAAGTGTAAAATATGTATTCTTTCTGCTTTCCCTGGGCGCAATAATTTATCTATAAAAGAACCTTCATTATTTGTTATATTACGATTTTCTTTTTTTGCATTTTCAATTATCTTCTGGATTTCTTTTATTTGAGTTTTTATCAAATCTTTTGGTAAGTTTTTTTCTTCGGATAATCTTGATTGAGTTAGATTTAGAATTCTTGTTACTTCCTCTATAGTGCGTGGATGATGTGGTTTGATTGTATGTGTTTCGGTTAGAACTACGTCGTGATTAGTTGTTCTACATAAAATCTTTTCTTTTATTGTTTCGAACAATCTTTGAGATTCCTGTATTTTTTCATAAAACTCTTGAGATGTTATGTCTTGATTTTGAATTTCTTTTTCTATCTCAATATTAGTGTTTATCTTAGATGGAATTGGCTTCTCGTTAATATCTTTGATTTTTGTTATCTCTTCCTCAACAATTGACTCTGCTTTGCTCATCCTCTGTATACTATCGGTGTCTCCGGATTTTAATAATTCTTCTTTGAGTGCGTAATTTGTGGCTGCGATAGTTTTTCTGGTAAGGTTTAGTATGTCTTTCTCTGAAGACTTCTTGTTGATTTCTTGAAGCTGAGTAAAGGCTCTTTCAATATTAGTCTGATTTTTTGTTATTGTAAGTCTTTTTCCTAGATATAAAGTAGTGATTTCTAGAATTGCTGTGTAGAAATCTTTTATGGAAATTATGTTACTTTTGTTTTTTTGTTGAGTTTTGATTAAATCAATTAGTGAATTTTTGTACTCTAAGACAGAGTTCGAGCTATCTGGAACTGAGTTTAAGTTGTTTTTTTGTGCAAAAGTTGCTCCATGTTCTGTTAGCAAAGAAATGCAGTCTTGGTTTTCTAGTGCTGTTGCAATTTTTAAAGGAGATTCTCCATGTGAGTTTGTTTGGTTTATCTGGGCCCCATCTTCAATGAGCATAAGTATAATGCTAGAAGAGAAATTTTTTATTGCTGTGGTGAGAGGTGTCTCGCCTTGTGAATTTGCTTTGTTAGGGTTCGCACCAGATTGTAGTAATATATCTATAATATCTTCATTTTTTTGTTGAATAGCGCATATAAGAGGTGTGTCTCCATTATTATTAAAGCTATCCATTATATAAGTATCTTCAGATTTGATGTTTCTACATCGTTTGCTTAAGGATTCTATGTTTTTTTCTGCGATATCTTTGTGTATAGGGAATTCTTCAGAGATTTGCATGCTGGCCGACAGGCCTTCATTTTTTATTTTCACAATTGTATACTATAAGTTCTGATCCTAGAGATTATTAATGGCATAAGTTAATGAAATATTAAAAATGTAGATGGCTAAAAATAAACTATAAATAAGCGACTTTTATGTGTTAGATTTACACGATAGATACCAGGGGAGCTACTTGTAGTATATATCTAGTGGTATTTTACCTGATAAGGTTGCATCGCTAGAGTCTGCTAATTAAAGTTTCTATTATAATAATTTTTAACTTTTCACTTACTTGTCGTTAACTTTTGCGTTAGATTGACAAAAAGTTATAGGTTAGTGATATGTTTTTAGAGAATTCCTGTTATCAGGATGGTTCTTTAGAGTCTCTTCTTTTTATTAACAATCCCACTTGTGATATTGATGCATTTATTATCTCGGAGCAGTGCCCTCAGGAATGCTCCTTAATAAATGACTTAGATCTAAGAAACTCTGTCCCCCCTTATCAATATAACTCAATTATACAAGATGCCTTAGAAAGGCTATTATTTGCTTACGATTACAAATGGAATGCTTTTGATCTTAAAGATATGAGAGAATCTCATAAAGAAAACTCTTTAATCATGCATTATATAGAATCAAATATATGGCATGATATTGCATCTAATTTATTCAGTGCTTTTTATTACTCTCTTATTTTTTATGTTTCTCCTCTTTACTCTTCTTCTTTAATTGCATTTAAGATACTAGACTACTATCAGTCTTTTGACAGTTTTTGTTCAGAAGAAGATAAAATATTAGGGTATACTATTTGTGATATATTTGAGGAAGTATTATATAGTAATGTTTTATATTTTTCTGGAGTGGGGATATCTAAAATAAGAAAGGAGCATTTTTCTTCTATATCAAAAACATTTAAAAATATAGAAAGGACTTTCCGCAAAACTGATCTTTCTAGTCAAAGGATAAAGAAGGGATTTTCAGAGGTTTCAGATCTAGAAAATTATCTTCCTAATTTATCATTTGTTGTTTCTTCTACACTAACGGAGGACGTTTTAGGTGTTGGTATAAAGTCTTTTGTTCCTGAAGGTGTTCAAAAAATCACTGAATTATTTATTTCTAAGGTGGTAGGGCAATTTTCAAAAGAACTTACAAAGTACTATCTTTACGAAGATAGTATGGATTTTATGGATATGTCTAAAAAGGTGTTTATGTTAACCTCTTGTGGTACGATTCTACCGAATTTTAAACAAGATTTTACACAAAACCACCTATATGGTCATTGTTTAGGTAATGCAGCATACGTTTTTTCTAAGGTGCAACAAAGCGCTAAAGATGCTGAGATTCTTTAAAGGGTCTTGCAAGATTTTTTATATTGGTGTATGCTGCCTCGATATATAAATTAGATTTAAAGTATAGTATGAAATCACCATTAATGCCAAAGGCGACAGCTGTGTGGCTTGTTACAAACACAGCGCTAACATTTGAACAGATTGCCGATTTTTGTATTATGCACCCATTAGAAGTGCAAGGTATCGCAGATGGTGAGGTTGCTATTGGTATTATAGCTGAAGATCCAATTGTAAATGGTCAGCTTACTCAAGAAGAGATCGATAGATGTGCAAAGGATTCTTCTGCAAGGCTTCAAATTACTGACGTTAATAAGGTCCTTTTAAAGATAAATAAAAAGAAGACACAAAAATATACACCAATAGCTAGAAGGCAGGATAAGCCAGACGCTATAGCTTGGTTGGTAAAAAATTACCCTGATATGTCTGATGCAAAGATTGCGAAATTAATAGGAACTACAAAGACTACTGTGACTGCTATAAAGAAAAAAGAGCATTGGAACTACGATAATCTTAGGGCGAGAGACCCTGTTTTGCTTGGACTGTGCACACAGACCCTGCTGAATGAGGCTGTGGCTTCTATAAAGCCGAAAAATAAGGCATAAATCGCTACAATACCAAAAAACACTTGAAATATCTCATAAAATCCTTATAAATGCAGCATGAGGTTACTGTGTAACTTCATTTATTTCGCACACATAGGGTTTTTTTAGTGTCTTTATTTGTATAAAGATCTGCCTTTGTGGAGGTTCAACTAAATATAGGTATTGATTATGACTGCTACTTTTCCAAAATTTACAATTAAAGAAATGCTTGAAGCTGGTGTTCACTTTGGGCACAAAGAAATGCTTTGGAATCCAAAAATGGATCCATTTTTATATGGAAGCCGAAATGGAGTTCATATTATAGACTTGCAAAAAACAGTTGCTCTGCTTTTTAAGTCTTTACAAATTCTTAAAGCGGCTGGAAGTAACAGAAAAAGTAAAATTTTATTCGTGGGTACAAAACGTCAAGCATCTGATGTTGTGAAAGAAGCGGCTATTGCCTGCAACCAGTATTATGTTAATCATAGATGGCTTGGTGGAATGTTAACAAACTGGAAAACCGTTTCCAGGTCAATCAAAAGACTTGAAGATTTAGAGGCTATTTTGGAAGACGAAAAAAATCCAGAGACAGTGACTAAGTATAATAAGAAAGAGTTGCTAAACATGGATAGGAAAAGACAAAAAATAGAATCTTACCTTGGTGGAATTAGAAAGATGGGTGGAAAGCCAGATCTAATCTTTATAATTGATACAAATAAAGAGAAGATAGCAATTAAAGAAGCAGAGATGTTAAATATACCTGTCATCGCTATAGTAGATAGTAATTCTAGTCTTGAAGGAGTAGATTTTCCTATACCTGGTAATGACGATGCTACTAGGTCTATAAAGTTCTACTGTAAAGTTGTTGCAGAAGCAATTATGGCTGGTGCTCAGGAGTCACAAATGAGCTCTGGGGCTGAGGAAGAGATCGGCACTCTTAGCGCTTCTTTAAAGGAGAAAAGAACTGACAAGGATTTACCTGACAAAAAGGAATCTGTTTTAAAAGTAAAGAAAGAATCTCCTGTGGAATCCAAGAAAATAGAGAAGAAACCAGTAGAGAAAAATATTGCCAAAAAAGTGGAAGATAAGAAAGGGCCTTCTGCAAAAGCTAAAACGGAAGCAAAGAAAACTACAGAAAAAAAAGTGGTATCTAAGAAAGTAGATAAGAAATAAACGCAAGTTTCTAAAAAATAATTTAATAGAAAATAATAATGAGAGAAAAAATGGTTAATATTACAGCTGGTTTAGTAAAAGAATTAAGAGAAAAAACTGGAGCGGGCATGATGGACTGCAAGAAAGCTCTGCTTGAAAATGACGGAGATCTTGACAGTTCTATTGATTGGTTAAGAAAGAAAGGTCATGCAGCAGCAGCTAAGAAAGCTGGTCGTGATACCGCTGAAGGTTTGGTAGGTCTTAAAATAGATGGTGCATCTGGTGTTGTGATAGAGCTAAATTCTGAAACAGACTTTGTTGCAAGAAATGAAAAGTTCCAAAATCTTATGAAGAATATTCTGCAGATTGCATCTAATTGTAATAATATTGAGGAGCTAGAGTCTTCTAAATATACTGATGGAGACAATAAAAGTGTAAAAGACAGTATAGCCGAGCATGTGGGTATAGTTGGAGAAAATATTTCTCTTAAAAGATTTAAAAAAATTAGTGTGGATCATGGGGTTGTATCTAATTATGTGCATAATGCTATTATGCCAGATGCTGGTAAGATAGCTGTGCTAGTTGCATTAGAATCTGAAACTGATTCTGGTAAGCTTGACGAGCTTGGAAAGCAAATAGCTATGCATATTGCAGCAGCAAGACCTGAAGCTTTAACGAAAGAAGAAGTGAGCGCTGAAAATATAGAGAGAGAAAAGCAAATTTTTTCTGAACAAGCTAAAGCATCTGGTAAGCCGGATAATATTATTGAAAAAATGGTAATTGGCAGATTGCAAAAATATTATCAAGAAGTAGTGTTGCTAGAGCAAGTATTTGTTATGGATAATAAAACAAAAATTGATGACCTGGTAAATAATTTTGCTAAAGAAGTTGGAAAAGATGTTAGGATCAAGGGGTTCATTAGATATGAGCTTGGAGCTGAAGTTAAGTAATTTTCTAACAAATAAATAGAGCATAATCCATGCAAAAATGGAAGAAGGTAATATTAAAAATATCCGGAGAAGCTTTCAAAGGTAAATTTAATCATGGGCAAGATCTCGATGCTGTGGAGGTTTTAGCTGCTGATATAGCTTCTGTTTCTAAGGCAGGAACTCAACTTTGCTTAGTTGTCGGAGGAGGCAATATATCTAGAGGAAGCTCTGTAGACTCCAAAAGAATTGATCGTGCAAGAGCTGATTATATGGGAATGTTGGGCACTGTGATAAACGCATTATGTCTTCAGGCGATGTTAGATCATCAAAATGTAAAATCAAAAGTTCTTTCTTCTGTTGCTATGGACTCTATCTGCGAAACTTATTCTCAGGAAAGAGCTTTGTATTATATGTCTAAAGGAATAATAGTAATTTTTGCTGCAGGTATTGGTAATCCTTTTGTGTCTACAGATACTGCTGCTGTATTCCGTGGGATAGAAATGCACTGCGATGTTCTTTTAAAAGGAACTCAAGTTGAGGGTGTATATTCTGGTGATCCAAAAACAGATAAAAATGCAAAGAAATTTGATGAGTTAACATACGATGATGTTTTGAATAATCACCTTAGAGTTATTGATCTTCCAGCGATATCCGTTGCTGGTGAACACAAACTACCTATTGTGGTTTTCTCTATTCACAAAAAAAATGAAATTTCAAATGTCCTGAATGGGAAAGGAAATTTTACTATAATTAAATAATTTATGTTTCAGGATTTAAAATCAGAATTGCATAGTAAAATGGATAAGGTAATCAAGTCTTTTCAATCAGATTTAAAATCTGTGAGGACTGGAAGGGCTTCTCCTAGTCTTTTAGATAATGTGAATGTTGAGTCGTATGGGAATTTTGTTCCGCTAAACCAGGTTGGGAGTGTAAGTTCACAGGATAGTCAGCTCTTAGTTGTTCAGGTGTGGGATAGAAGTATGGTAAAAAATGTTGAAAAAGCAATTAACATATCAAATCTTGGTGTAACTGCCTCATCAGATGGGCAGCTAGTCCGAATTCCTATTCCTCCGTTAAGTGAAGAAAGGCGCAAGGAAATGGTTAAACTTTTATCCAAGTATTCTGAGCAAAGCAAAGTAGCTTTAAGAAATGTAAGAAGAGAAGGGATGGATTTAGTAAAGAAGATGGAGAAAGATTCGGAAGTATCGAAAGACGATGCAAATAGAGGTAATGAGCAAGTGCAAAAAATTACTGATGAATACACTGCTAAGATAGATCTGCTTTTGTCAGAAAGAGAAAAAGAAATTATGAAAATATAATTTTATTTGTGCTGAGTAATGGTGCCAAAGAAGTCTTTCCAAGAAATTATTCAAAGCCTCCAAGAGTATTGGCACAATAATGGGTGTGTTATACTGCAACCATATGATTTAGAATTAGGTGCAGGAACTTTTCATGTAGCAACGACTTTATGGGCATTGAGTAAAGAATCCTATGGAGTTGCGTATGTTCAGCCATCAAGAAGACCTAAAGATTCAAGGTTTGGAGAAAACCCAAACAGGTTATATAAACATCATCAATTTCAAGTCGTTTTAAAACCCGCTCCTTCGAATATACAAGAATTGTACCTAAATAGTCTTCGTCACATAGGTTTGGATCCTAAAAATCACGACATAAGATTTGTAGAAGATGATTGGGAGAGCCCAACCTTAGGAGCATCTGGATTGGGCTGGGAAGTGTGGTGTGATGGTTCTGAAGTTTCTCAATTTACATATATGCAGCAAATAGGTGGGGTCGAATGCAAAATGATTCCTGGTGAGATTACCTATGGATTAGAAAGATTAGCTCTTTATGTTCAAGGGAAAGATAATGTATATGACCTTTCTTTTAATAACAGTAAACGTAAAGAGTCTAATAAAAGTTATGGAGATATATTTAAGCGTTCTGAGTATGAGTTTTCAGAATATTCCCTTAACAAAGCAAATACAGATGTGTTATTTAGAAATTTTAATGAGCTTGAAGAGGAGTGTAAAAATTTAATATCAAACAAGTTGGCTCTTCCTGCTTATGAGCAGTGTATAAAAGCTAGTAATGTGTTTAACTTGCTCGATGCACGTGGCGTTATTAGCGTCACTGAGAGAGCGTATTATATTTCTAGAGTAAGGAATATGGCAAAACAATGTTGTGAAACTTGGATTAGTAACGAAGAGATATAATGTCAGAATTATTATTAGAGATATTTTCAGAAGAAATTCCAGCAAAAATGCAAAGTAAAGCATTGGTGGACATGAAAAATGTTTTTATAAATCACCTATCTAAGCATGGTATACAGTGCAAAGACTTAGAAACCTTCATAACGCCAAGAAGGCTTACATTATTTGCAGATGGCGTGAGATATAGTGAAGACAAAAATTCAGATCAGGAAAAGAGAGGTCCAAAAGTGGGTGCAAATCCTCAAGCTTTAGAAGGTTTTTTAAAATCTAATACATTAGATAAGAAGGATTTATTTATAAAAGATATAAAAGGAACTGAGTATTATTTTGCAAATATTATAAAAGTTTCAGGGGCTATTGAGAAAGTGCTTTCTGATATATTTGAAAAAATATTTTATGAATTTCCATGGCCTAAAAGTATGAGATGGGATTCGAGTAATGTAACTTGGATTAGGCCTATAAGAAATATTTTATGTCTTTTTGATAATAAGGTTCTTCCAATAGAGTTTGGCTTACTAAAAGCTAATCATTTCTCTTTTGGTCATAGATTCTTATCTCCTCAGCAGTTTAAGGTTAAAAATTTCGCAGATTATAAAAACAAGCTTCGTGAGAAGAAGGTTATACTGGACCAAGTGGAGAGAAAACAAATTATTCTTGAGCAAATAGAAAAGATTCTGAATAATAAAGGTCTTAAACTTGTTGTAGATGAAAGTTTGCTTGATGAAGTTTCTGGACTTATAGAATACCCTGTGGCTTTGTTAGGAAACATAGAGAAGAGTTTCTTGAGATTGCCTAAAGAGATTCTTGCTACAAGTATTAAAATCCATCAAAAGTATTTTTCTATTCAGAAAAAAAATGGAGAGGTGGCTCCATATTTTATTACTATTTCAAACAATGATCCATCGGATAAATCTCAGATTACCCGGGGTAATGAGAGAGTGTTGAAAGCTCGTTTATATGATGCGGAGTTTTTCTTTCAAGAAGATAGGAAGGTGTCATTGGAAAAAAGAGTTCAAGATCTAAAAGGTGTCATGTTTCATAAAAAATTAGGCACTATATATGATAAAACGGAAAGGGTGGTTTCTATATCAGAGAAGATAGCGGAGTATCTAGGGATTAAAAATATTAAAGATATAAAAAGGGGAGCGTTGTTATCAAAGGCTGACCTAGTGACTAATATGGTTGGTGAATTTCCAGATTTACAGGGTGTGGTAGGTAAATATTATGCTCAGCACGATAAGGAGAATAATATTGTCTCTACTATAATTTGCGATCATTATCTACCAAAAGGTAGGGGTGATGAGTGTCCAAAATTAAAAGAGTCTGCAATTGTTTCTATTGCGGATAAAATAGATTCTATAGTAGGTCTTTTTTATATAGGAGAATCTCCTAGTAGCTCAAAGGATCCTTATGCATTAAGAAGAAGTGCACTAGGAATAATAAGAATATTAATAGAATCAAAGTTTTCTATAACTGTCCAAAAATTAGTTGAATTATCAATTCTTGCACACAAAGTAAGTGGCTCCAAGAAGGTGCTTCTTGCGGCAGATATTCACAAATTCTTCTATGAAAGATTTAGATACTTTTTAAAGAATGATTTTAATGAATGCTTCATACTTGCTGTTTTGAATAAATCTGAAGGAAGTATATATTTGGATTTTGAGAAAATTACTGCTTTAAGTAAATATTTAACAACACCAGAAGGTAAAAATTTATCTTTTGCAGCGAAAAGAGTACACAGCATTTTAGTATCTTGTGAATCTGTAAAACAAGAAGTGATTAAAAAGGATTTATTCTTAGTAAAAGAAGAGAAAGATCTGTTTTATATGATGGAAAGTATAGAAAGAAATATAACGAAATCACTGGAATCAGAGAATTATCTACAAGCGTTTGAAGGTATGTCTCCTATTAATCTTTTAATTGATAGTTTTTTCGATAAAACCATGATAATGGTTGAAGACGAAAAATTAAAAAGTAATAGAGTAGCCTTGCTTAGAAGGCTTGATAAAGCTTTAAGTGGGTTTATTGATTTTTCTGTAATTGAATTGTAAATAGGGGATATGACTGAGAAATATATTTATTCTTTTTCTAAAGAAAAATCTGAGGGTAATGCAAGTATGCGGAACCTGTTGGGTGGTAAAGGTGCAAATTTAGCTGAAATGTGCAATATTGGTATTCCTGTACCTCCTGGATTTACTATATCTACAGAAGTATGTAAATATTACTATGCTCATGATAAAAAACTACCTAGTAACTTCACTGCTGAAGTAAATGCGGCATTAGCAAAAATAGAGAAAACTCTTGGTAAGAAACTAGGGAATGAAGAGAATCCTCTGTTAGTTTCTGTGCGTTCTGGGGCAAGAAGTTCTATGCCAGGCATGATGGATACTATATTAAATCTTGGGCTTAATGATAAAACAGTTTGCGGATTAGCACAATACAGCTGTAATGAAAGATTTGCTTATGATACTTATCGTAGATTTATACAGATGTATTCTGATGTAGTTCTAGGTGTTGAATATTATCATTTTGAAGAAGCTATAGAAATGCTGAAGCAAGAGAATGATATTACTTTGGATACCGAAATGACTACTGAGAATTTGAAAGCATTGGTGCTAAAATTTAAAGAGATAGTTGTCACCAAATATGGAAAAGAATTCCCACAAAATGTTGACGAACAGCTTTGGGGAGCAATTTCCTCTGTGTTTGATTCTTGGATGTCTCATAGAGCTATTACCTATAGAAGAATGAATAATATTCCTGAAGAATGGGGTACTGCTGTTAATATACAGTCTATGGTGTTTGGCAATACTGGAGATAATAGTGCTACTGGGGTTGCCTTCACTCGTAACCCATCTACTGGTGAAAAAAATCTATATGGAGAATATTTAATAAACGCTCAAGGTGAGGACGTTGTGGCTGGTATTCGTACCCCTCAGTCAATTACAAAGGCAGATAGACTATCTCTTGGTTCTGAGGATCCATCTATGGAAGAATCTATGCCCAGTTTGAGTAAGGAATTATTCAAGATTGCTCATAAATTGGAGAAGCATTATAAAGATATGCAAGATATAGAATTTACCATTGAAGAAGGTAAGTTATGGATATTGCAGACTCGTAGTGGCAAGAGAACAACTCAAGCAGCTTTAAGAATTGCAGTTGAGTTAGTTGAAGAAGGAGCGGTAAATAAGAATACTGCTATTTCTAGAATAGAGCCAGAATCATTAAATCAGTTATTACATCCAACTCTTGATTCAAAAGCACCAAGAAATGTTCTTACTAAAGGATTACCAGCATCTCCAGGTGCTGCATCTGGTGTTATAGTATTTTCTGCAGCAGAGGCTGAAAGATTATCTGGACTTGGAGAGAAAGTTTTGCTTACCAGAGTAGAAACTAGTCCCGAGGACATACATGGTATGTATGCTTCTGAAGGAATTATTACAAGCAAGGGGGGGATGACTTCACACGCTGCAGTTGTTGCAAGAGGAATGGGAAAACCATGTGTTGTTGGAGTATCTAATCTTAAAATAGATTATGAATCACAGACTATGAAAGTTGGAGACCTATCACTGAAAGCAGGAGATTATATTACAATTGATGGAGAGTCTGGAGAAATTATTTTAGGTAAGGTCCCTACTATTAGCCCTGTATTCTCAAAATATTTACTGAGATAATGGAGTGGGCAGATGATATTAAAAAACTAAAAATCAGAACTAATGCGGAGACTAAGAATGATATTATGGCGGCTCTAAATTTTAATGCTGAAGGAATTGGTCTTTGTCGTACAGAACACATGTTTTTCGAAAGCGACCGTATAGTTCATGTGAGAGATATGATTATCGCTCAAACTATTGAATCCAGAGAGTCTGCATTAAAGAAAATACTTCCGATGCAGCGAAGTGATTTTAAAGGTATTTTTGAGTTGATGAGAGAAATGCCAGTAAATATTAGACTGCTAGATATGCCTTTGCATGAATTCTTACCGAATAAAGAAGAGGAAATGCGTGAAGTAGCAGAAGCTGCGGGAATCGAAATAAATTTAGTAAAACATAGATGTAAACAGCTTCATGAAGTAAATCCAATGCTAGGGCATAGAGGTTCACGGATTGGCATTACATATCCTGAAATATATAAAATGCAAGCCACTGCTATATTTGAAGCAATGGTAGAGGTAAAGAAGTCTGGAATTAAGCCAAGTGTTGAAATTATGGTACCGTTGATTGCTACTGAGAAAGAGATGATCATATTAAAAGAATTAATTGAGAATGTTGCAAAAGAAATATCGGAGCAACATGGGGAGAAATTAGATTACCAAATTGGGACAATGATAGAATTGCCTAGATCTGCCTTGATTTCTCATAAGATAGCTGAGCATGCTGAGTATATGAGTTATGGAACAAATGATCTATCTCAAACTACATTTGGACTATCTAGAGATGACTCCTCTACATTTATTCCTGAATATGTTGAGAAAGGTATTTTTTTAGGAGATCCTTTTGTATCTTTAGACCAGGAAGGAGTCGGTGAATTGATAAAAATTTCTGCTCTAAGGGCAAGGCAAACAAGGAAGAATATAAAGTTGGGGATATGCGGAGAACATGGCGGAGATCCAGCGTCTATAAGGTTTTTTAATGATTTGGGGTTTGATTACGTATCTTGCTCCCCTTATAGAATTCCAATAGCTCGCCTTGCTGCTGCTCAATCTGTTATAGAATCTGCTATTTCAGAAAGTATTTCTTCTGGGAAAAAAATTAGTATATAAGTCCTGAATATGCCTTTAAAATCTTTCGCCTGGAAAATTTATGTATGATAGTGTATAAAAGTTACTTGTGATTCATTAGTTATTAATATGGATATAAATAGGTTGTGGTCTAGGGGAGCTAGATTTTTAGGTACCAAGTATGCAATTATGGCTGGTGCTATGTCTTGGGTATCTGAGCATAATTTAGTAGCTGCCATATCAAATGCAGGTGGATTTGGTGTGTTAGCTTGTGGGTCAATGGATGCTAAGCTTTTGCGAGCGGAGATCAAACTTACACAATTAAAAACAAATAAACCATTTGGTGTAAATTTAATAACAATGCATCCAGATATACTCGAATTAGCGGCTGTTTGTGTTGAAGAAAAAGTTTCTCATGTGGTGCTGGCCGGTGGTTTGCCGAAATTTAGTTATATGGAATTTTTAAAAAATTCAGATATTAAAATTTTATGCTTTGCTCCAACTCTAAGTCTTGCAAAAAGATTAATCAAGCTAGGAGCTGATGCTTTGATAATAGAAGGAATGGAAGCGGGCGGGCATATTGGTCCTGTTTCTACAGCAGTTCTTGCTCAAGAGATTTTACCACATATTACTGAGGTTCCAGTTTTTGTAGCTGGTGGTATTGGTAGAGGAGAGATGGTTGCGAATTATTTGTGCATGGGTGCTTCTGGATGTCAATTAGGTACAAAATTTGTATGTGCGTATGAATCAATTGCTCATCAGAATTTTAAAAATATGTTTATCAAGTCTAATTCTCGTGATGCTATGGTTTCAAGTCAGGTAGATCCAGATTTTTCTGTGATACCAGTTAGAGCTCTGTCTAACAAAGCTACGGCAGAGTTTAGTAAAGCTCAAATAGATGCAATATCTAAATTTAAAGAAGGTGTTATATCAAAAAGTGAAGCGCAATTAAATATTGAAAAGTTCTGGGCTGGTGCGCTTAGGAGAGCTGTAATTGAAGGTGATATTGATACTGGTTCTGTGATGGCTGGTCAAAGTGTTGGTATGGTTGAGAAAGAACAATCAGCTCAAGAAATTATCGAAGAGCTTGTTGAGCAAGCTATGAAATCTCTCGAAAATATCACAGTAGAGTTAAAGTCTGCTGTATAAAAATTAAAATTTATATTAATGAAAAATTATATAATTACATCATTAGACTCATTATATCTTGATGTAAATATAGGTGTTACCTCAGAAGAGAGAGTAAAGAAACAAAAGTTAAAAATTTCATTTAAATTATATCAAACATCTTTGGAAGAAATAAAAGATGATGGTGCTAAGAAATATAATTGTTATGCAAATATTGCTAGGGAAATAAATAAATATTGTTCTTCCAGAGAGTTTAATTTACTGGAGTATCTATGTTACCAAATATATAACCTAATCAATAATTATGTAGAAGCTAATACAAAAGTGTATGTTTTAGTTGAAAAGCTTGATATTGCAGTTGATGATATGGTTTTTAACGCTCGCGCAGAATATAGTGATTTATAATGACACTCGTTGCTTTATCATTTGGATCTAATTTAGGAGACAAAAAGAATAATATTACGAAAGCGTTGGATGAGATACGCAAACGGAAGCTTTTGAGAAATATTAAAGTTTCTCCAATAATAAATACTAGGGCTCTACTGAAACCGAATTCTCCAAGAGCCTGGGACTTAGATTTTTTGAACTGCATTGCTGTAGGAGAATCAGATTATGGTGCGAATTCTCTTTTATTAGAGTTGCAGAAAGTAGAGAGAATTGTAAGTAAAAGAATTAAGGTCACTTGGACTCCAAGAGAAATAGATGTAGATATATTGCTATATGGAAAACAGTGTATTTCTAATAAACTACTTACTATTCCACATGAGGATATGCTAAATAAGAAATTTATATTACAGCTATTATCTGGGGTCGATGATTCTTTATATTATCCAGTGAAGGGGCAATTCTATGAAATGCGGTTTGGTAAAATATTAAAGGAGATTTATGAGTCAGAAACAGTCTAAGATTTTTGGAATATTAAATATCACACCTGATTCTTTCTCAGATGGAGGTAAATATTTTGATGAAAGTAATGCTATGTCTCAAGCTAAGTGGATGATTGATTCAGGTGTTGATGTAATTGATATTGGGGCCGAGTCAACAAGACCTGGTGCGGATTATATTGGTACTGAAGAAGAAATATCACGATTAAAAATATTGCCCAATATAAAGAAGCTAGCAGATGAAGCAGGAGTGAAAATTAGCTTAGATAGTAAGAATGCTAGAACTATAGAAAAATATATAGATTATATTGATATTATTAATGACGTTGATAGTTTGCGCGATGAATCTATACAGGAACTTGCTATAACGCATAACAAGAAGGTGGTTCTGATGCATAGTCTTTCGGTACCTGTGAAAAAAGGTGAGTATGTGCAGTGTAAAGATTTTGTACAATATTTGAAGGGGTGGTTAGAGTCTAGGCTGAATGTTTTATACTCTAAGGGGTTCAAAAAAGATCAAATTATTTTTGATCCAGGTATTGGTTTTGGTAATAGTTCTTCTCAGGCTATAGAGATATTAAAAGGAATTGAAATTTTACAGAATATTGGTGTAGAAGTGTTAGTAGGCTATGCAAGAAAATCTTTTTTAGCTCAATTTGGAGAAGAAGATGCAAGTAAAAGGGATCCAGAAACACATGCTCTAACATTTTATTTAGCAAAACGTAAAGTGAGTTATATACGTATCCATAATGTATCTGCATCAAAAAGGATTATCAAGATGGCAAGAGAATTTAGTTAGAGGTATTTATGGTCTGGTTACCTCATTGGCCAAGAATTGGCGAAACATCTTCGATGAAGCTGGGATTAACTAGAATGCAAGCAATACTCAGTGCTTTAGGAAATCCAGAGAAAAAAATCCCTCCTACGATTCACATTGCAGGAACAAATGGGAAAGGATCTACAGCTGCATTCTTGAGATCTATATCTGCGCAAATGGGTTTATCTGCACATGTTCTGACTTCACCTCATCTCACAAGATTTAATGAAAGGATAGTATTAACTGGAAATGAAATTAGCGATGATTATTTGTTTTCTATACTAGAAGAAGTTAGATTGACTGCGGAATCTCAGTCCCTTGAAGTATCATTTTTTGAAGGCATTACAGCTGCAGCATTTGTGGCTTTCTCAAGAGTAAGAGCAGATTTAGTTATTTTAGAAACAGGGCTCGGAGGAAGATTGGATGCTACAAATGTTTTGGATAATTCAGTAATGACAATTATTACTCCTATATCTTATGACCATATGAATATTTTAGGAGACACCTTGCCTAAGATAGCATATGAGAAGTGCGGTATTATGAGAAAAAATGTACCATGTGTTATTAGCATGCAGACTGACGAAGTTAATGAAGTTATTTTTGAATATGCTAAAAACCTTTGCGTTCCTTTGATAATGTTTGAGCGAGATTACGGAGTTTCAAAAGAAGGCAATTTGTTAAAATATCAATCTAAAAATTTCAATATTACAGTTACTCCTCCATCTTTAATAGGAGATCATCAATATATCAATGCTGCCACTGCGATCACAGCTTTAAGAAAAATTTATGGAGACAGGCTGACTAAAAATATAGTGCAAAGTGGCCTTCAAGAAGCAGAGTGGAGAGGAAGATTGCAAAAAGTTACTTCTGGTGTATTGCGTAGTAAAATACCAGAGAAATGGGAGGTTTGGCTCGATTGTGCCCATAATATATCTGGCGCGCAGGCTCTAGGAGTATGGTTAAGTTCTCAGTCTAAAATGGACACTTATTTCATTTTCTCTATGACACGTAATAGAGATGTTAACGCGTTTCTATCTTTTGTTGAAGGTGGAATAAAAAAACTTGTATGTACAAATATTCGTTCTGAACCTTCTGCATATAGTGGTATGGATATACAATCTCTGATTAAGAGTAAAAAACTTACAAACAAATGTATAATTGTTGAATCTGTTGAGGAAGGAATAAATGCAATATTGAGGGAAGGTGCTGGGAGTGTAGGCAAAAGAATAATTATCACTGGGTCTATATTCCTTGTATCAGATTTTTTACTTTCTAATAAAAATTAAATTTTGTATTTCATAAATCTATAATGTATAATTTTTTCCTCTGGGCTTTATAAAATATTTATCATGCATTCGTTACTTAAGTTTATAATCAATATTTTTGTTCTTAGCTCTATGTTATTGTTTGCTGGATGTGATAGTGATTCAGACGTTGTAGAGCCATCAAAAAAAATGCTGGTGATGGGAACTAGTGCAGATTATCCTCCTTTTGAATTTATAAAAGATAAGCAAATAAAAGGCTTCGATGTAGATCTTGCTGAAATAATTACAAAAAAGCTTGGATACTCATTATATATTAGAGATGTTAGTTTCTCTGGATTAATACCAGCTGTAAAAACAGGTAGGATAGATTTTGCTGCTGCTGGTTTTACCGTTACTCCGGAGAGAAAGGAAGTAGTAGATTTTTCTGTAGTATATTATACTCCATCTTTTGCTATGCTTTATCGTAAAGATTCTCCCATAGATGACATTGAGCACATGGATGGGAAATCTATAGGGGTGCAATTAGGCAGTACTTTAGAATCATTTTTGCAATCTTATCTAAAAGATGATAATTTTAAGATAATTGCTTTGACACGAAACCTTCCAATGGTGCAGGATTTAAAATTAGGTAGATTAGATGGAGTATTGCTAGAGGAGGCACAAGCTAAAGTGTTTGTAAGTAAAAATGATAATTTTGGCTATTTTGTTTTTAATGACAATGATCAAGGATATTCTTTAGTTTTTCCTAAGGGGTCAAAGTTGAGAGATCAGTTTAATGAGATATTAATCCAGATGCGAGATTCTGGTGAGTTAGCTACTTTAAAGAAAAGATGGCTATTTTAGTTTATTTAAATCCCCATAAAAATGTTTGATTCTTCTACTTTATATATTTTGCAAGGAGCTGCAGTTACGTTGAAATATACGTTTTTGGCTGTATTTTTTGGTGCTATTATAGGCACATTAGTTGCTGTATGCCGTATAAGTAAAATTGGTGTGTTGAAGTATTTTTCTATCATATATATATCAATATTTAGAGGCACCCCTCTATTGATTCAACTTAGTATGGTGTATTTTATTCTTCCGATGTATGGGGTGAAGATAACTATATTTATAGCTGGTATTACAGCGTTTTCTTTGAACTCAGCTGCATATATTGCTGAAATTATTCGGTCTGGTATTAATTCTGTTGATAAAGGCCAGTTTGAGGCTGCTAGGTCTTTGTCTATTCCTTATTATAACTCAATGAAAGATATTATATTACCACAGGCTTTTAGAAATATATTGCCTGCTTTAGTAAATGAAGTGGTGAATTTGCTTAAAGAAACTGCGATTATATCTGTTATAGGTGAAGTTGATTTGATGAGAAGAGCTCAAATAGTTTCTTCGGAAACATACGATTATTTTACACCATTATTTACTGCGGCAATTGCTTATTATGTACTCGTTGTAATTTTTAGTACTTTAGCGAAAATTGTTGAAAATAAAATAAAACTGCAATGATAGAATTAAAAAATATTATAAAAACTTTTGGAGAAAAAAGAGTTATAGATGATATAAGTTTGTCTATAAAACAAGGGGAAGTAGTCGCTGTTATTGGCCCTTCTGGTGGAGGTAAGTCTACTTTTCTGAGATGTATCAATTTTCTTACTCCTCCTGATGCTGGGAGTATAGAAATAGATTCAAAGAAAGTAACAGAAAGAAATATAAAGAAGGTTAGATCTAATATTGGAATGGTATTCCAAAATTTTAATCTTTTTCCGCATATGACAGTTTCGGAGAATATCATATATCCACAGATAAAATCTTTTAACAAAACTCAGAAAAGTGCAGAACTGGTTTGTAGTGATTTATTAAAGAAAGTAGGGTTGTCAGGTTATGAAACAAAATATCCGCAGGCTTTATCTGGAGGAGAGAAGCAAAGGGTAGCTATTGCTAGGTCATTGGCTATGAAACCTTCTATCATGCTTTTTGATGAGCCAACTTCAGCGCTTGACCCTGAGATGGTAAGAGAGGTTCTTGATATCATTAGAGGGCTTGCAAAAACAAAAATCACTATGATCATAGTTACTCATGAGATAAATTTTGCTAAAGAATTGGCGGATAGGGTATTGTTTTTTGATCATGGTAGGGTAGTTGAAGATTTGCCAAAGAAACAATTTTTTACAAGTTCGAAATCAGATAGAGTAAAGTGGTTTTTAAGTAAGGTTCTTTAACTCTGTTCGATTTTGATGTTTTTGATTCCGTCTGATACTTCTATACTGAGGATTTTCCCTTTTATATCGGAAGTAGATTTGATCATTTTATTATTTTCTCCTCTTACTATTGCGAATCCTCTATTTAAAGTATTTTTATAGTGATAAGAATCTAGTAATTTATTTGTATGTAAGAGCTCTTTTTCTTTATCTGTGATATCTATCTTAAGATCTCTAGCTGCTAATTTAAGGTTATAGATTTTTTCCTTAAATATCTGCCTTACAAGATTTTGTATATTAGATATTACAATATTTAGGTTTTTATTATAAATTTCAAAATGATAATCTGGAATTCTAAGTTTATCTGAAAACCTTCCTAAATGGTTTCTCAAAACTTCTACATATTTTGGAAAAGAATCAATCAATCTTAAATTTAGATCGTCAATTTTTTGCGTGTAGTTATTTACTAGGTAATCAAGATTAGGTAATCTGTGAGAAAGTGATTTTACAATCTGAGTAGAATTAGTGTAATAATTTTTCAGGCCATTCAGTTGCCTAGTGTGAAGATCTGCAAGATTAAGACTCAATTCTTTTTTTACAGGAACTGCAAATTCTGCAGCTGCAGTTGGTGTAGGAGCTCGCATATCTGAAACATAATCAATTAAAGTTGTATCAGTTTCGTGACCAACTGCTGAGATTATAGGTATCTTAGAATTAAAGGTTGCCCTTACTACAATTTCCTCATTAAATGGCCACAAATCTTCTAAGGATCCTCCACCTCTTGCTACTATTATTACATCTGGTTTTAGGGATAAATCTTGTAAATTATTTAGGCCGTATATCGCTTTTGTGATTTGTTGAGCAGCTGATTCTCCTTGAACAAGAACTGGCCATACCACAATTCTACACGGATATCTATCTTCTATCCTGTGGATTATATCGCGTATCACTGATCCAGTTGGTGATGTTACGACAGCAATGGTATTTGGTATAAAAGGTATTTTTAATTTATGCTTGGAATCAAATAAACCTTCCTTTGCGAATTCTACCTTTCGTTTTTCGAGTAGAGCCATCAGTGCTCCGAGTCCTGCTGGGGCTAAAGATTTAACCATCATTTGATATTTTGACTGCCCTGGGTACGTGGTAATTGCTCCTGAGCATACAACCTCTAGCCCATCCTCTGGCTGGTGTTTTAATGTTCCGGATACTCCTTTCCAACATACTGCAGATAAGACAGAAGACTGGTCTTTTAGAGAAAAGTAAATATGCCCTGAGGGAGCAATTTTTAATCCTGAGATTTCTCCTCTGATTCTTACAAATTCAAAGTTATTTTCTATGGATTTTTTTATAATATTAGATACTTCACTAACCGTGTATTCTGGATAGTTTTTATTCTTATAATCAAATAATGGGAGAGTATTGATTATATTATTATCCATATCTTGTTCATTTATAAAAAAAATATATCTTACTGTGTTTATTTTTGAGCTTCAATATATTTTGGGTTTAATAGCAATATCTATATAATTCTTCTGTGTGGCTTGAATCTCACTCTATAAACTGCTATAAATGACGAGTAAATTTAATTAAGACACTTACAATGAATTCTGCAATAGATGTAAAAGCAAAAAATGTTTCCCTTATTGTTGAAGGTGAAAGAAAATTGAACCTATCAGATTATTTGGGTAAAAACATCATTTTATATTTTTATCCAAAAGATGACACTCCTGGGTGTACTGTAGAGGCAAACGATTTTAAAGAAAATATTTCCAAGTTCGAGAAGCTTAATTCTATTGTAATAGGAGTATCTAAGGATAGTTTGGAGAGTCATGCAAAATTTAAGAAAAAATATGGATTGCCATTTATTTTAGCATCTGATTATGAAGGAAAAACTTGTGACCAGTATGGTGTATGGGGTGAAAAAAGTATGTATGGTAAAAAGTATTTTGGAATAAACCGCTCGACTTTCCTCATAGATTCACAGGGGATTGTAAAAAAAGTTTGGAGAAAAGTATCTGTGAAAGGGCATGTAGAGGAAGTATTGAAAGAGTTAAAAGATTTAAATAAAGAGAGTTGATATGAAAATTTCTGAAGAAGTACAAAAAATTTTAGCGGAATATTCCAGTGATTCTCCTGGTACTAAAGCTAATTTAAGTAGAATTTTGATGCATGGTAAATTAGGTGGTACTGGACGTATGTTAATTCTGCCTGTTGATCAGGGATTTGAGCACGGGCCAGCAAGAAGTTTTGCTGCAAACCCAGAAGCTTATGATCCTTTATATCATTATTCACTAGCAGTAGAAGCTGGACTTAGTGCTTATGCAGCCCCATTAGGTATGATTGAAGCTGGTGCTGATAAATTTGCTGGCGCCATACCAACTATTTTAAAAATGAATAGTGCTAACTCATTGAATAGTAAAAATTCAGAGCCAGATCAATCTATTACAGCTTCTGTTGAAGATGCTTTAAGATTGGGTTGTTCTGCTATTGGTTTTACTATATATCCTGGCTCAAACAATATTAATGAGATGATGGAGGAGATCAAAGATATATCTTTAGAAGCTAAATCTTTAGGGCTTGCTGTAGTGATTTGGTCATACCCAAGAGGAGGTGATCTTTCTAAGCAGGGAGAGACAGCTTTAGATGTATGTGCATATGCTGCCCATATGGCTTGCTTGTTAGGTGCGCATATTGTTAAAGTAAAACTTCCAACAGATTTTCTTGAACAACCTGAGGCTGAGTCTGTTTACAGTAAGCATAACATCAAGAAAAGCACTCTTATAGAAAGGGTGTCGCATATAAAACAAGTATGCTTTGCAGGAAAAAGGTTGGTAGTATTCTCGGGAGGTACAAGTAAGAATCTTGATGAATTGTACGAAGAAGTAAGATCTATACATCATGCAGGTGGAAATGGTTCTATCATAGGTCGTAATACTTTCCAAAGACCGAGGAAAGAGGCGCTTAGTATGTTAGAAAACATAATCTCAATTTATAAAGAAAATATAAAAACCTATGCTTAAAGATACAAATGCGTGGAAAGCAATATTGCCATACATCAAGTCTGTAGTTAACACAAAAACTATATACGAGAGCGAAATTGTGTTAGAAGCAATTTTACTGGTTGTTATGGCAATATTTTTTGCTTACCTAATAAGGTGGGTTCTGAAGATGACTTTGCATCGTTTAGAGAAAACTGACAAATTCTGGGATGATATATTAGTAAAATCTGCTTTAGGGCCTTTAGTGATATTGGTTCTGATTATAGGAACTACTATGGCCCTAGGATTGATAGATTTTCTTCATGATAAGAAAGAATTGGCAATAATCAAATCATCTCGCAGTGCTGGTATTGTAATGTGCATTATGTGGTTTTGTATATCTTATGCAAATCGATGTGAGGAAAGATTTGTAGCAAGAAGTAAAACGTCGAAAGAATCAGTAGATCTTACTGGAGTAGATGCTTTTATAAAGCTAATGAAAGTCATTATAGTATTGATATCGTGTATTGTGATTATGGATATAGTTGGTCTTGATGTGCGTGGTATATTAGCCTTTGCTGGTGTTGGTGGTGTATCTATAGCATTTGCAGCTAAGGATTTATTATCAAACTTTTTTGGAACAATTATTATTTATGCAGATAAGCCTTTTGCAGTGGGGGATTGGGTTAGATCTCCTGATCAGAATATAGAGGGTATAGTAGAGAAAATTGGGTGGAGAATGACTCATATAAGAACATTTGATAAGAGACCGTTATATGTACCTAATTCAATATTTACTCATGTCTCAATAGAGAATCCATCAAGAATGAGCCATAGGAGAATTAGGGCTATTATAGGTATTAGATATCAGGATGTAAAATCACTACCAAAAATTTTGGATAAAATAAGACAAATGCTGGTAGAGCATACAGAGATTGATACTAATCAGACATTGATTGTGAATTTTGAAAATTTTGGAGAAAGCAGCGTGAACTTTTTACTATATACTTTCACTTATACAAGAAATTGGGTAAAATTTTATTCTGTTAGGCAGGATGTGATGATGAAGATTGCTGATATTATTGCTAAACATAAAGCTTCTATTGCTTACCCAACACGCACTATAGAGATATCAGATACTATTAAATTTAAATCCACAAAAATATAGGAAAAATAATATGAGAATAGGTGCAAACGCAATAAGGATGGGTAATGTGCTAGAGCATAATGGTAAGTTGTATGTGGTCATCAAACCTCCTGAGCATACTATGCCAGGTAAAGGTGGTGCTTTCGTGCAGGTATCTATGAAAGAGATTACTACAGGCACTAAGGTAAATGAAAGGTTCCGTTCTAATGAAGATGTAGAAAAGGCAAGGTTGGATCAGAAAGAGAACCAATTCTTATATGCAGATGACGATTTTATTTACTTGATGGACAATGAATCATATGAACAAATCCAAGTAAATAAAGTAATGCTTGAGAAAAAAATTGCGTATTTACAAGAAGGTATGAATGTGACAGTGGAATTTTACGAAAACACGCCAATAAAGATAGAGCTCCCAACTACTGTAAACTTAGAAGTTAGTGAAACTGAGCCTGTTGTAAAAGGTCAAACAGCAGCGTCTTCTTATAAACCAGCAGTTATGGAAAATGGAATGCGTATTATGGTTCCTCCATTTGTTGACCCTGGAACAAGGGTTGTGGTGCGTACAGAAGATGATACTTATGTTGAAAGGTGTAAATAATGAGCAACATATCCCCCTTAATGAAATTGATGTTAGAGATTTCTAACAAAGCAGCTAGATTTTTATCTCGTGATTATTATGAATTAAAATCGTTGCAGTCTTCTAAAAAACCTAACCATCTCTTCATAGAAAAATCTTTGGATAAAATCAAAAAAGTAGTTTTAGGAGAGTTGGAAAGAGCTAGGCCTGAATTTGGCATAATATGTAAGGGCTTTGACAAAGAATCTACTAGTGTTAATCAAGAAAAATGGATTGTTACTCTTATGGATGGGGTAGAGAATTTCGCACATTCAATTCCTTGTTTTGGTATGTCTATAGCAGTAGAGGAGAATCGATATTCTAAACCAGAGATAATGTCAGGTGTAGTAATCTTTCCTATTATAGATGAGCTGTATTTTGCTGAAAAAGGTCAAGGTGCGTGGCATACTGCTTCAATGGGAAAATATTCAGGTACTCATAGACTTAGAGTGTCTGAAAGAAAAGACAACTTGATGGTGTTTGGCGCTAAACCTACAACCTCAACAAATCATGAATATAGAGATTTTGGATGTAATCTTCTGTCCTGTGCTTATGTTTCTGCTGCAAAAGTAGATTTTGCTAAAGTGTATAATGCGGATGAAAATGATTTGGCGGTGGGGATAATTTTAGTACAAGAAGCTGGTGGGATGGTAGTAAGGAATTCTGATTCTTTTTCTTTTTCGAATTCTAATCTAAATGGAGTTATGAAGTAGCGCTATTTAGTTTTTTTAGTAATCGCTTCGCTTCTATATTATTTTCATATTTACTAGCCATCTGCAAGTCAGATATTGCCTCACGCTCTAGGCCTTTTTTTAAATAAATCTTTGCTCTTAGTACTAAAGAATCAATATTCTTATTATGTAGCTCTAATGATTTAGTTAAGTCATTGCATGCAATATCTAACTCATTCATATTATAATAAATAAACCCTCTGTTATAGTATTGGACTGAGGAGTTTATATGATAGTCATGGTGATGATTTTTAAATAGAGAAATTGCTTGATCTATGTAAGACAAAGCATTTTCGTTATCTCCTTGTTGAAAGTAAATGATGCCTATCAGCAAGCAAGCCTCATCGTTATTTGGGTCTATATTCAAAGATTGCTTTGCATATAATAAAGATTTAGCATTATCTCCAGATAGAAAATAATAAACAGATAAATCATAAGTAGCGGCTTTATTGATTCCTTCGCTAGTGCATAAATTTTCTAGAACTTTAATTCTCTTTTGATGGTTTTTTTTTATATATTCTGAGAATAATTTATTAATATACTTAATTTTTTTTATTGGAGGTGTTGGTTTTGAGATCAATTTTAGTGCTGATTTAGCATCTCCATTCTCATGATCTTGAAAAATAGATTCTTTAAGATCTTTTTTTGCTAAGTCTATTTTATCTAACTGAGTGTAAATGTATCCTCTGAAGAGATGTGCTGCTGAGCACGCATAATGAAGTAGTGGATGGTGTCTTGCATTAATCTCAATCGCGTTATTCATATCTTCTAGAGACTGCTCTAAAGTGTCTTGTCCAATATTAAGGATTGCACGATTATTTAAGGCATCGCTGTCTAAAGGGTTGTTATGCAGCTTATTGTTCAGTGTTTTTAGCAGTGAAGAAACTAGCCTGTGCTTGATTTTTTTTATAATAAATCTATACATCTTTTATATTTAGAATGTATCATTAACGTACGATAGGTCAATGGTAGGATTTTAATAGCTTTGTGGCAACTAGAAAATGAAATATAAAAATTTATGGGATAATGCCTCAGTTTTAGAAGCTACTGGTGGTAAGGTATATGGAAAGTGGGATGCTAGTTGTATCTCTATAGATTCTCGAAATGTAAAACCCGGAGATATTTTTGTGGCTATAAAGGGAAATAAGGTTGATGGCCATGATTTTGTTCTAGATATAGTAAAAACTGTATCTGCTGTAATGGTAGAAAGAATACCAAAAGGATGCGATCCAAAAATACACAATATTATCGTAGTGGATGATACTTTAGAGGCTCTGAGAAATCTTGCAATTTTTCATAAAAAAAGATGTAAAGCAAAGATCATAGCAGTGACAGGCAGTTTAGGTAAAACCTCTACTAAGGAACAGCTAAAGTTGGCATTTTCAGAAATAGGGAAAACCTATTCTTCTGAAGGAAATTATAATAGCCAGATAACTGCTCCTATAAGCTTGGCCTTAATGCCTTTTGATGCGGAGTTTGGTATATTTGAATTGGGCATGAGTTACCCTAAGGAGATGGCGTTATTAGCAAAAATTTTTACACCAGATTTATCTATTATTACTACAGTGGAAGCTGTGCATTTAGAAAATTTTCCATCTGTTGAGGGAATTGCAAAGGCGAAGGCAGAGATTTTTTCTGGTATGCATAGTAGCGGTATAGCTGTATTAAATGGTGATAATCTTTTTTTGAAGATCTTAGAAGAAGAAGCTAAAAAAAATGGAATCACAAAGATATTAAAATTTGGAGAGAAGGAAAGTAACGATGCTTTTTTGATATCTTACAAATCAGATAATTATGGTGCGTATATTAGAGCTAATATTTTAAATGAGAAAATAGAATATACCATGCCATCTCAAGGCAAGCATCATGCTATAAATTCATTATCTGCTCTATTGAGTGCAAGAGCTTTGGGACTAGATGTTCAAAAGGCAGCTCTAGGTTTAAAGAAATTTACTAACGTAAAAGGCAGGGGTCTGATAAAAGAAGTTTTATTGAAAGACAAAAAGAAAATAACACTTATTGACGATAGTTATAATGCTAGCGTATTATCTATAAAGGCTGCATTAGATGTGATATCTAAAAACAACGGGAGTAAGAGAAAAATCATTATTCTTGCTGATATGTATGAGCTTGGAGAAAGCGCCATAAAAGCGCATAAAAGCCTTTTGGGCGCAATCGAGAATAGCTCTGTTGATAAGGTTGTTTCTGTAGGTCCATTGATGAAAGAGCTATTTGATATATTGCCCTCTAGGTTACGTTTGCATCATTTTGATAACTATAGTGATACTATAAAAAATATAGATAAATTATTAGAAGATTCAGATTGTGTTTTAGTTAAGGGATCTTTTGGTACAAAAATACATAAACTTATTAATTATTTAGAAGGAGAAGAATGATATATTATTTTTTTGCATCACATATAAATATATTTCACTATATTACGTTCAGAAGCGTGTGCGCGTTACTGACTGCACTATTGATATCATTTCTTATAACCCCATACTTTATAAATCTTTTAAAGGGTATTAACCCTCTGGGACAGCCTATTAGAAAGGATGGTCCTGTAAGTCATATAAAGAAAAAGAAGGGCGTGCCTACTATGGGGGGGGTAGTGATTTTAGTCTCTATGATTCTTTCAACTTTACTATGGGCTAATTTAAGTAATCCATATATATGGATTATATTATTTGTACTTGTAAGTATGGGTGTTTTAGGTTTTATGGATGATTATGTAAAAGTAAGTAGAAGTAGCTCTCAAGGGGTTCCTGGTAAGGTAAAACTAGGAATACAAAGTTTGATTAGTATAGTGGCATGTTTTGCGGTGCAAAAATATGCAACTCCAGAATATAGCAATCATATTACATTGCCGTTTTTCAAAAATATTATATTAGATTTTGGGGTTTTTTACGTTGTATTTGTCATTCTAGTCATAGTAGGGGCGTCTAATGCAGTGAATTTAACTGATGGGTTAGACGGGCTTGTCATAGTTCCTGTAATGATTGTAGCATTATGCTTTTCAATCATCTGTTACTTGGTAGGAAACTATGTTTTTTCTACGTATCTTCAAGTCCACTACGTTGCAGGAGTAGGAGAAGTGGTAGTTTTATGTTCTGCAATGATGGGAGCGGGATTGAGTTTTCTTTGGTTTAATGTGAATCCAGCAAAGATATTCATGGGTGATACTGGTAGTTTATCTCTTGGAGGGTCTTTAGGAGTAATAGCTGTAATAGCAAAGCACGAAATAGTATTAGCAATTGTTGGTGGGTTATTTGTGATAGAAGCTTTGTCCGTAATTCTACAAGTTTATTATTTTAAATATACTGGTGGTAAAAGAATGTTTTTGATGGCTCCTATACATCATCATTTTGAGAAGAAAGGTTGGACAGAATCTCAGATAGTAGTTAGATTTTGGATTATATCGCTAATCTTTGCGCTTATTGGTATGTCTACTTTAAAATTAAGATAAATATATTTGCAATTAATGGATTTTAATACAAACAGATTTTTTCTGCAATTTCCTAAATTAGATTTGGGTAATGTTTTATTGAGAAAAATATCTATAGAAGACGTTGAAGACTTCTATGAATATATTACAGATAAAGAGTTAGTAAAATTTTTATCAGACTCCGAGATTCCCTCTAGTCTTGAGTCAGCAAAATTAGAGTTAATGTATTGGGCTTCTCTGTATGAGAAAAAGAGAAGTATATATTGGGCTATTGCTGATAAGAACAATGGTAAACTAATAGGGACATGTGGTTTTAATTCCTGGAGTAGAGAGCATCATAGAGCTGAGATTAGCTATGATTTATCTCGTAAATATTGGAATAGTGGTATTATGACAAAAGTTGTGAGTGCTATCACTGCATTTGCTTTTAATGTAATGGATGTAAAACGGATTCAAGCTACTATTGTTACGTTTAATTCAGCATCTGTGAGAGTTTTGGAGAAGTGTGATTACCATCAAGAGGGAGTTTTAAAGAATTTTGGTATTTTGCATGGTAAGCAAGAAGATTTCTATATGCATTCTATAATTAGGGAGTAGCGTGTTATTTAATATACTTCTAAAATATAATAAAAAAATTACTGTAGATGTTGATGCGAAATACCAAGGTAAGACAAATGCGGGGGTAGAGATTTTTAATGCTTGGAAATATAATATATTAGTGCAAAACAAAGGTTCAAGTATAGTTCAGATTGTAGGAAGATATTGGAATATTGTTGATTCTAATGGTTTTGTAAAGGAGGTTTTTGGTGACGATGTAGTGGGTAAGCAACCGATTATTGATCCTGGAAAGAGCTTTTATTATTCATCTTACACAAATCTCAGGACCGTCTCTGGAATAATGCATGGAAAATACAGGTTGTTAGATTTAGAATCTAATAATAATTTTGATGTGATTATACCAGCGTTCTCTTTGGATTTACCAGAAATTAAAAGTTTAGCAAATTAGAATTCACAAATGACATATATTGAATCATACATATTTTTATTTTTTGATTCTTTTATGGCTTTCTTAATTATGGTGCCCAATACATCCATGGTTTTTGACGCTATGAGAATAGTTGAAGGATATAATATAACTTTAATGCTGCCATTGGCTATTTTTGGTGAAGTAGCGGGTGGTAGTTGTAATTATCTTTTTGGTAGACTGCTAAATTATGTAAAACATTCCATTATGAATAGTGATGACTCTAAGAAATTCTTGGCACTCAAAAACATTGCGAATGAAAAGCTATTCATTCTAGTAGGCTTTGCTTTTATACCACTGGTGGGTGTCTTGATCACATCAACCGCAGGATTTCTTAAAGTTTCATACTCAAGATTCCTTATAGTTTTTTTATTTGGAAGAGTGTTATTCTATCTATTAAAACTTAGCTAACTTCTTTCGCTAAAGTTCTTATCAGTGTACTCACAGCATCTTGGTATACTGAGTTTTTGATTTTCATAAAGTTACGAGACACTTCAATGCAGAGTCTTTGGTTGCTAATTCTCTCTGTTGAAGGGGTTTCACTGGCGATGTTAGTGTAAAAATAGTCAATAGGTTTATCTAAAACTTTTGCAATTAGCACTAGTCTTCCTGCTGATACTCTATTTGTACCTTTTTCGTATTTTTGACATTGTTGGTGGGTTACACCAATTTTATCACCAAGCTCTTGTCTGGATAGGCCTCTAGCAATACGAAGTTCGTATATTTTTTGACCTATATGGGTATCAATTATATCAATATTTAAGTTTTTTCTAGCCATAAAATTTTTTTAATTACATAAACAAGCTGTAAATAACATTACAACTCAGGGCTAATGTATAATAACCCAAGATAACCCTGCACGCAAGTTATTTTATTAACTTTTATTAACCTTTGGTATCTTTTTGGAGAAAAATCATATTAAATATTAGAAAACCCCCTTATTTTGTTAATTTTTGTTAACTTGTGATGATCGGTGATTTGTAATAAAGTTATGCTAAAAATGATCTATAAGTTATTTGCAATGTTGTTGAAATGGGAATGAAACTTATTTATGCTCTGTGTATGATTAGACATAAAGAAATTTACTTTTCAGATTTTTCTTGCAGGCAGGTGTATGCATTGGTAGAGGATGTAGAAAGTTATCCTGAGTTTTTACCATGGTGTTCTGCTGCTCGTATTATCAAGACTGAGAAAAATATAATAATTGCGGAGTTAGTAATTCATTTTGCTTCGATGCATGAAAATTACACATCAAGGATCACTCTATCTCCACCAGAAGAAGAAACATCTAAATGTAAAATCGATGTTCAATTAATTGAGGGCCCATTTAGGACTTTAGAGAATCACTGGTATTTCGAGTTTGATAAAGAAAAAAAACAAACGAAAATTACATTTGATATAGCATTTGAATTTCAATCAACAATCCTTCAAAAAATCATAGGATTTATGTTTGAAGCAGCTCTGATGAAAATGATGAAGTCTTTTGAGGGGCGTGCTAAAGAAATTTATTGTGATTAAGTCATAACATATATAATATTTCTTTATCTATAGTGTGTGTTTGATATGCTAATTATAGTGGCATTACCTAGACGATAATTTTTAATTATTTGGCGAGTTTAAAGAATAGTAAGTAAAAATATATGAGTCGTTTAGAAACATTGGTAATTGGGCATTCATATGGGTTGATGAGGTTTTTACCACCTCTATTAAGTAGAGCTGGTTTTGATGTGGATGTTATATCTGCTTCTAGGCTATTAAGAAAAACTAACTATATTAGAAACATTGATTACGCTGAAAATATAGATAATTTATTGATCAAAGTTCAGAAACAATATAACGAAAAGTACAAGCTGGTGGTCATTGGAGATGACGATACATTGAAAAGCATTCGTGAATCTAACATTAGCGATAATATAAAATTAATGCTTCTACCGGTCACATCAGAAAAAGATTATGTGCATATTTATTCGAAAATTGGTCTTTCTCGAATTCTGCATAAAAATGAAATTTTAACACCAGAATTTAGAGTTGCTCACAACAAAATAGAGCTCATAACGTCAACAGAAGAAATTGGATATCCAGTAATGATCAAGGTGGATTCTTCTAGTGGTGGCGGAGGTGTATTTACATGTAACTCAGAAAATGATGTAATCTCAATCAGCCAAAGAATTACAAGTTTTCCATTATTAATCCAAAAAAGAGTACCAGGAGATTTACTGAA
>Ga0222708_1000047_pt1 | contig 36176 bp, 54 predicted proteins | sample AntAcemetage1576_FD_179806 | JGI IMG/M metagenome (GOLD analysis project Ga0222708, IMG submission 179806) | Saline water microbial communities from Ace Lake, Antarctica - #1576 | ecosystem: Environmental > Aquatic > Non-marine Saline and Alkaline > Saline | place: Antarctica: Ace Lake... | reverse complement strand
TGACTGTTTGGTTTGGTTTGTCGTGCTGCGTATAAGGGGTAAATAGAATAGTACAATTATAAAGAAGTTCAAAAAAGGTCTAAGAAGCCCAGTGTTTACAAAGCATTGGGCTTTTTTTATGGGCTTTTTTTTGTCCACCCTACGTAAATAGAAAAGTACATTAAATGCCATTTAAAGCCATTTTAAGTGCGTTTTAAACCAGCTAGATATACCATGAGCTTAAATAGCGTGCATTGCCGCTATGACAAGCAATACAAAGGTAAACAACCACACATTAATACAAGATAAGGTGGGTCCTAAAAACGGTACAATTTAGTAGGGTGGACAGTAGGGGGGACAGTAGGGGGGACAAACGGGCGACCAAAGCAAGCTTATAACAGCTACAAAGTGTACCAAATAGAACCATTAAGTGCCGTTTATGCGTCTATAAGTGATACAAAATACCTAGTTTATACAGGTTTAAACATAGTTATTTTACTGGTATACAGTATTATAGCTTAACGAGTGAATACAAAGCCGCAAGAAAGACGGTACTATTTGACCAAAACAGCGCGCAGCTGCATCATCTCGGACTCTAAATCCGTAACCCGATCGTACAAATCTGCGGGGTTTGAAAAGTTAAATACAAATGCGGTCTTAAGTTTCCAGAGCTCTACGACGTCCTCTGGCTTTATAGTGTAAGATGGGTATTCAGACCTGTTGTCTGATTTAAGATAGAGATTACCATATTTATCGATACGATTTAGTAGACGCTTTATAACGATGCCGTCGTCCTTAGTGACGACTATATATATCTGATCATCTTGTATGTCTGTAAAGTTTTCGCACCACTCGCCTACTGCAATGCTACTATCGTGTAGTGTAGGCGTCATGCTATGCCCCTTAACCTCGAACATTCTAAAAGTGCCGTTGTTTAGCAGCGGCAGTCTATAAGATGGAAGCATCTCCAAGTACTCGGGATCACCATAACCGTCTAAATAGCCAGCTTGCGCATAGTGAGGTACCAGGATTACATTCTCTTCACCCTGTGCGTTTGCTGAGATTACATAAGGTGTCATTGAGTCTCTAACAAAATTATGCGTGCTAGGCTTCACCCAACCTTCTTTGTTTAAAAACATAGAACCTTCACCGGTAAGCAACCAATTTACATCTACATCCAACTTTTGTTTGAATGAAATTAAGGTCCTACCGTCAGGAATTCTACCTTTTGTGTAATTATTTATAGTAGTCCAAGAGACCCCTAATCTTTTAGCTATTGCTGTTGTAGTAAGGCCTAACGATTGAATAACTTCCCCTACTCTTATATTTATATCATCCATATTGAGATTTTTTCTAACGAATGTTTGGTTTAAACCAACCATTCGTTATATATTTGCACATATCTAATCAAGAAAATACAAATATATGCAAACGAATGTTAATAAAAATCGCAAAGCAGAGGTTAGGGCGGACTATAAAAAAACATTAGTGTCGGGTGATCTAATAAGAATAGCTGAATTAAGCAATGTGAACACGGCTACTGTGTGGCGGTTCTTTCACAACCAAAGTGACAATGCAGATGTTGAAAGAGCCTACCACCTTTTGATGGAAAAAAAAGAGCAAGACATTCAAGAACGTTTAAAGAACTTATAGCATGTACCACCCATTTCAAAACACGATGTGCGTCGATCAGAGCGTATTTTATGACCACCTTGGACTTCTTGACTATGAAGTTTTTAAGAAATGGGTGCAGCGCAATAAGTTGCGCAGGCTTCGCACTGCCGGAAACGGACGTGTCGGTCTTATAGCATGGCAGTCTGTACCTGCCGATTTTAAGACTGCGATTAAAAAAGCATTTGGGGACCCGTACAATTTGGACAGCGTGAAGTCTTTTATCAACCAGCTGCAACCAGATAGTGCCGCGGCCATATTCTTTGAAAAGTATAAGTTTGAAAACGGTTCTGGCATACCTGCAAGTAAAATAGTGCAGTACTATGCTGAGGCCATAATTCTCAACCTTTACGAAGAGCAGTGCCTTAAAATGGCCAGTAAGAAACGCCAGGGCGCGGGTATTAAGATGACAAGCACAAAACAACACATCGTTGCTGTCATAAATGATCTTAAGGCTATTAACCAAGATGGTGGCAAAGAAGCAAAGTACCCGCACAAGCTCCCCAGCAACTTCCGCGCACTAGACCGCAAGCTCGCGGCATATAAAAAAGACGGCTACAAAACTCTTATACACAGTAGTCTAGGCTCAGTGTCTAACAGCGTTAAAATAACAGGCGACATTGCCGACTGGCTTCTTGCAAGCTACTGCTTACCTAACAAGCCTGTAGTGCCTGTGTTGCACACGCAATATATGAAGACTCGCGATGCCATGGGCTGGCCAGAACTATCTGAACGAGCAATAGGAATGTGGCTAGAAAAGCCCACGCAACGTAAAAAATGGTTTTTACCTCGCCATGGTGCTGAGGAATACCGTCGCATATATGGCCATAAGATTACCCGCGACCACAGTGACATGTTTCCAAATTGCCACTGGGCAATAGATGGAACGAAACTGGACTGGATGCACATAAAAGACAACAAGATGGGCATGGGTGCAGACATGAAAATAGACGTTGTATTCGATGTGTTTTCTGAGAAAATACTCGGCTACTATATAGGCACTGAACACGAAAACTACCAGCACCACTTTAAGGCACTTAAAATGGCAGCGCACGAAAGCGGCTCACGCCCATTTCTTATTAACTACGACGGTCAAGGCGGCCATACCACCGCTACCATGCAAGACTTGTATAGTAAAATGGTCGCAAAAAACGGCGGAACGCACTACAAGCACCGCGCAAGGGAACACGGCTCACCAGCTGAGCAGCTTTTTAAGAGATTCCAACAACAGGTGCTCAATACTAAGTGGTTTAGCGACGGTCAGGGCATCGCGAGCAGTCACACGCTTAACAGCAAAATGAATGTAGACTTTGTTATGTCTAACAAGCATCGTCTGCACACCGTTGAGGAGCTTATAATCATCTTTAAACAAGAGGTAAATAACTGGAACACCATGCGCCACCCAAAGTTTCAAGAAACGCGCAATCAGGTATACAATCGTGAGGCAATCATGCGAGAAGGGTTAAACATGTTTGAGATAATGGACATGTTTTGGGTCACAGCCAAGGACAATCGCCGCTATGAGCGCGATGGCATTAAGCCAATAATAGGCAAGACGCAGTATCACTTTGAGGTTTATGACGAAAACGGCATGCCAGACTTAGACTTTAGAGACAAGTACACAGAGGCTAAGTTTTTTATTCAATATGACCCTGACCAGCTAGACAACTATGTACGCCTGCTCATGGAGCTGCCTAACAAAGACCGAGTTTTCATTGCAGACGCACAACCGGTAAAGAAACTCAAACAAGTTCCAGTACTTATGACCACCGGCGATCATGAACATGCGCACAAAATGCGCAAGGTGCGCGATACAGAAATGGCTCGTATAGAACGTGAACATCTACAGCTACAACAGCGCACGGGCATCACGCCAGAGAGCATGATAGACCAGCAAGAACTAGCACACAAATTTGGCGGCAAGCTTCCTAAAGAGCAGCGCACAGCTGCCGAGGCTGACTCCTTTTTACTAAGAATGTAACCTTTTAAAACTCAACTAAATGAACACACCTTCCAAAACAATGATGTCACGCGAGCTCGCTCGCATGAGCAAGCGCAAATCGCAGAAAAGACTTGCCCTACAGTGTGCAGTATCTACTGCTACTATCTCACAAATGATTAACGGCAACTGGGAAAACATCTCAGACGAGATGTGGTCCCGTGTTAAAGTTTCATTAGGTATAGATCCCAACTGGGTAACGGTAGAAACCGCAAACTTTGGCCTTATACACAGCATTTTAAACCACGCCCAGGAACAGTCGGTTTCCATGGCCATAAGTGATGCAGCTGGGCTCGGTAAGACTGAGGCTTATAAGGCTTACGACCGCCAGGGGACAAACGTGATTTACATACAGTGTAAGAACTCGTGGAGCAAAAAGAGCTACATGCGCAACCTTTTAATTGCGGCTGGTTTAGAGGGTCTGGGAACTACAGAGCAGCTTATTGAGCGATTTATAAACCACTTAAAAGGCCTCACGCACCCGCTCGTTATTATAGATCAGTTCGACAAGCTGAAAGATCCACAAATAGACTTGTTTATGGACTTTTATAACGATTTAAATGGACATGCAGGCTTTATAATTTCAGGTGTTAAGGCATTAGAAAAGCGGGTTCTCAACGGTTTTAACCGCGATAAAATAGGCTATGCAGAACTCTACAGCCGCATAGGCCGCAGGTTCATAAAACTAGACGCAATAAATCTGAATGATGTTAAGGCAATCGCTGTGGCAAACGGCATAACAGACCAAGACGACATCCTCTACATATATCAAAACAGCGACAATGACTTGCGACGTGTGAAGCGTGACATTGAGATTAAACAACGTTTAGCTAGAAGCACTAAGCAGCAGCGCACACTAGAAGTTAAGTAGTCATGGCGAGACTCAAACGAGCCGTCTCGGTGGACGAGATAAGTAAAAAAGAGTTCATTGATATTCCGCTTTCGGTAGATTTTAAAAAGCTACTTGGCACGCCATCACGAGAAGGTAGCTGGATGATTTGGGGACCTAGCGGGTCGGGCAAAACAACGTTTACCCTACAGCTTGCCAAAGAACTCGCAAGGCATAATAAGGTCGAGTTCCTTTCACTTGAAGAAGGTGCCGGCCGTTCCATGCGAGACGCTGTTGTAGAGTGTCGCATGCATGAGTGTCGCCGTGGTTTCTTTAAAATATTGATAGGTCTAACCATGAATGACGTGCGTCTTCGGCTTTCGCGAAAGCGTACTGCAAAAATCATCATCATAAATTCTGCACAGTACACATTTTTAACGCAAAAAGAGTACTTCGAGTTAAAGCAGGAACATCCAGAGGTGCTCTTTATATGGATTTCACACGCTAAGGGCAAAGAGCCGAAAGGCGCACTGGCAGAGGCGATACGATATGATGCAGACATAAAGATAAGAGTAGAGGGCTACAGGGCATTTTCTGACAGCCGTTTATCACGAGGATTAATAACCGCACCCTATGACATCTGGTCAGAAGGCGCAAAAAATTACTGGGAATTATGAAAACAATATATGAACACATGAGCATTACACAGCAAGCTTACAACGACTTGCTATGGAAATTATATTTTAAATACTGCGACGGCCAGTCGCATAACTTAAACGACTTGCAGCGTCTTCTAGCAAACAAAAAGATGTACCGCTTTTTTATGGTACAAATCACTGGGCTAGAAGTGGACTTAATAGAAGAGATGCAGCCCTATGTGCATCTTAAAGATGGTCCAGCAATGACAAAACTATGGCTCAAGCACACAAATGTTATACACGGCTACTATAACGATGCTCTTAAACAGCAAGCAAGAAAACTAACCATAATAAACACCATACAAAAGCATGATCTTAGACTCATTCAGAATTAGAGAGGTGCTGTGCTACAACAGCATTAAAGCCCGCACACTTAATGCAGGCGAGTGCATTGTGATACACCAGCACATGCAACAGGGACATAAACTTTCACCCAAATTAGAAAGTAAAATAGCCGCTATAAGCCAGCTTATAGATAAAGAAAAATGGGTGAGACCCATTGTGCAATACAACGCCGATAGACAATTAGAAATCCATAAACAACAATAAAACCATGAGCAACACAACAGACACACCGCAAGTTTCAGAACTTACCGAAGAGCAACTAGAGGCCATGCTGGCCGCTAAGCGCAAATCAACTAAAACAAACCAAGAGCGCGAGCAACGCGCCTATGTAGAAGCACGTGACAAAATGATAAATGCCATCATCACAGACGTGGTAGACGTGCATGAGCAACTCACCAATCTTAAAACACTGTGCCACGCTCGTATGGAAGAGCATGCCGTTAAACTAGCCCACTATGGCAAGCTGCGCAGCAATAGCAAGGGCGGTTTCTCAATCACTACCGAAAATGGCGCGCTGCGCGTTACTCGCCGCCGCGACACAGAGCCTGTTTGGGACGAGCGCGCCGCAAAGGCGGTAGAGCTCATTAAAGACTTCTTAGGTGACACCATTAAGAAGCGTGACATAGACACATACGAGGTTTTGATGACCTTTATTGAGCGCAATGAAAAAGGCGACTTAGAATTTGCACGAGTTATGGACTTGTTTAAGCACGAGTCGCGCTTTGAAGACGAGCGCTGGCAAGAAGGGCTGCGATTGATTAAGCAGTCTTATGGCAACCACTTAAAAGGCTACGGCTATGAGTTCAAGCGCAAAGCGGCCGACGGCAAGTGGGACAACATCTTGTTAAACTTCTCAAGCCTGTAGCCATGGACACATTTGATCTAGCAATTATAAGCATGGCAGTAGCCGTGATTATCGTAATCGCGATAGGCGTTTACAGGGAAGAGGAAAGAAGTAATAACGACGAAAACACCCTGTAAAATGCCAACAATAATTAAGGAAATAGACGCAGACACCTACACGGTAAATGACATTTTTTGTTACCGCGATAGCGATGGAAAGTGGCACGAGACAGAGGAACTTACAAGCGAGGAAGCCCGGACTTTCTCTAAACACTTAAGGACAGTAGGCGGGTAACGTACCCGCCTGCAAGGCGGTGCAGCGGTACAAAATGCTGTTGATTCAGTAGATGCGCCTGTGATGCGTGTTTAGAGGTAACGCCGTAAAATTTCACCTCTAAAACATGTCAATGGTGCTGCTTTAATTCATAGCCACAATCACAGGAAAATCGGCAGCTATGCCACAAATAGCACTGTCCTTACAGTTCCCTTCCCATACTGGAAGGGCTGGGGATGGGCTTAAAAACACACTTTAATACTTAAAACATGAATGCAACAAAATCCCAAAAGCAATTAATACACATTAACGCCCCGACACGCGACCTTAAAGAGGAATTTGTGCAGTGGGCTACAGACGATAACAGCAAGACCAGTTGCAGCGATTTAAATTTTGACCAGGCAAATTTGATACTAGAAAAACTAGGCCAGAAGCCACACAGCAAAAAGGCGCATGCCTACGGCATCTTTAACAAGCGCAACGTGCAGCACATGAAGGTGGTGTCGCTCACCAGACAACTGGGCTGGGACAAACGCCACCCGACCTACGGCCGCGTCGCCGACATGGACAGGCTCGGCGCATGGCTAGAAAGCGACAAATCGCCCGTAAGAAAACCGCTTAAATCCATGAGCTCGACAGAGCTTACCACGATCATAAACGGCATGACTGGCATGATTTCTAAACGCTACAAATAGTGCCAGAGCCATGTTCACACCCACCACAAAACCGCGTCATTAAAGTAATTGCCGCAGTGGTATGCTGCGAGACCACCGTAGTGTTTTGTACGCTGTGCGGCACACACCTCACAGAACCAGTAATAAACTGCTAGTTTAAACCCCTTTTAATAACCCTTTAAACCTCTTAAAAATGATACACTTAATCTTTGTCACCTTACTTACCGCCTACATAATAGGCAACTGTTACCTCGTATACTGCTATGTCCTAGACGAGCAAGACACGCCAGCACATTATCGCATTAAAGGCTTTAAACTCGCCTTGACGATTTTTATAATGTTATGCTTAGGCTTAGCTATTGTGGCATTCTTTGCCGTTCGGAGCGGACGCAATTTATAAAACACAATAACTCAAACCGCACGACAAAATGACACGACAAGCACAGCTCAAAAAGCTACAAAACCAGCGCAAGCGGCTGCTTAGCTACCTTACGGGTACGCACAGGCCACCAGCGGTACATGACAAGCTCAGGTTGTGCGGCGAGATAGCACAGCTGCACAACCACATTTTAACCCTAGAGGCCATGCCCTACGCGCAGCGCAACGACACCATTAAGACGCACACACTCTATTTACCTAGCACCATTAACGATTAAGCAATGCAAGATCTCACAATCTCTATTAAATTAAGGCCTGCCACGCTAGAGGCCGTTTGCGACACCTTCCCGCGTGACGAGCGCATGTGGCCTAACGTCATGGGGCAGGCGCGTGAAAAACGTGCGCTCATGTCTGTACTTATACCGCTTTCGCGAAAGCTTATCAAAACATCCCTAAACCACTCAACCAAGCCCAACCACCTTAAAAAGTACAAGGTAAACATGGCCTATCATGAGGCAAGCGTGCTGGAACAATGGTTAGCGCAGCAATATGCTACCATGTCCCTGGGCTATGATCGCCACGCGTGCGCAACCGTACAATTTGCCCTAAATGAGTTACTGGCATGAGCGCATTTACTTTTAACCCGCAGCAGCTCGCATACATTGCGCAACATTACAACACCAGCACGCAGGCAGAGCTGTATACTGCATTAAAGTTGGAACACGTGGTAAAGCCCACCACATTCCGTACGCAGCTCTATGCTAACGGCTACAAGCGGTTTAACAAAGCTAAATGGACACCGCAGCAAGTACATTGCCTGCGCGATAACTTAAACTATATGGGCAACGCCGCGATTGCCGCACACATTAATGCGACTTGTGGCGCTCATTTTAAAGAAAAACAAATAGACAAAAAGTTAAGCCTACTAGGTCTTACCCGCAGCACAGCAGGTTTTAAACGGGTAAAAAAACAGTACAAGGAGCAGGGCGTTTACAACCGTGCAAACAAAAAAAAGTGGGAAAAAACCAGAGCACATGAAGGTGCGACGCGCATCTATAAAAAAAACCGCAAGTACATAAAAGCAAATGGCACTTTTACACCTGCCGCACCGCACTACTGGCGTTTAAAACACGGTGACTGCCCAGCCGGTTATGTGGTGTGGCATATAGACGGCGACGCTACAAACAGCGACCCCAGCTGTGCAAATTTAGAACTCATTACCATGGCAGAGAGTGCCAGGCGTACGGCAGCAGTTAATACAACCCGCCCAGAATCGTTAAAAACAGCAATTAAATTAATCAATAAATTATCTAAAATCTTAAAACATGAGCAAAAATAACAACCTGAACGAGCTTAACAGCATTCTTTTTGAAACCCTACGAGGCGTACAAGACGGCACCATAGACGCGCAGCGAGCAAACGCAGTGCAAAGCCTGGGCAACACGATTATAAACGGCGCAAAGACCTTGTTGCAGGCGCACAAGCAAAGCAAGGCGACAATGGCACCAGCATTTTTTGCGCTGCCAGAACCTAGCGCGCACCACTTATTAGACAATGGTAAATCACCGGCAGAGGCTTTTGTCGCTATGAAAGGCTACATCAGCATTGCACAATGCCGTGCAGTACTGGGCGAGCGTGCATATACAGACGAACTCGCAGCATTTAAAAAAAATCACAACATCGCAAACCGCATGTAAATGGAAACGACATACACCGTAACAGGCGCAAATACCAGCGTCATGTGGAAATTTACCTACGACGCAGCTGGCCACTTGCGCGCTTTTGAGTTTATAGATGGCGCGCTAGACCAGAAACAAATAGACTGGCTATTTACAGGCAATCGTTTCCCGTATTCTGAAAACCGTTTTAAGTCCATTTTACAGCCGCTTAAAAATTTTGTCATAACCCAAGGCGAGCCAGACTTGTCCTTCGAATCCTTTTGGAACGCCTACGGCAAGAAAGAAAAAAAACTGCTCACAGAAAGAGCGTGGAAAAAGATCAGCGATGTAGATAAGATAGGCGCACTGCGCTACATAAAACGATACAACCAAAGCCTAAAGCAATCAAACGGCATCGCAAAACAATACCCGGACACCTACCTAAACCAAAAAAGATGGCTCGATGAGCAGTAAATAAGTATCCTGCCATCATCTATGCGGCTAGCATAAAAACCATCAAACGCAATTAGAATTACAAAACTTGAATTATAAACTAAACCCGCTTTTTTGCCAAACACTTGATATAGCACGTTGCGGGGAATTTAAACTAAAAATTATTATGGCAATATTTGAAACAGCAGACGTTGGAACAGTTGCATTAATCCAACAAACAGAAGATGGTAGAATTTTACAAATTGGATTAACTCCAGAGCAAAGCAATATGTTACAGTTCTTTTTAGCGAAATTATCTGAAACGAGTAAATTAATTCAAATGCCAGAAGACTACGATTTGGTGTTAAAATCTTCTTTGAAAACGAAAAAGTAGCAATGTGCTATAACGTTCCACATATCTTGCGATGGTGGCAGAAATTCAAGACCAATGCCAACAAATACAAAAAAATAATCAAGACTATCCGAGTCTTTTCGGACACAAACCAAGCCTGCCACTAGCGCAAATATGCTGTTCTCACTGCGGCTTTTTATTCCACAACACAAATGAAAACATTTAAAATAATTATCGGATACTTAATTGTATCACTTTTCGCAATAATGATAATATGCTGTTTTGCTTATAATATTTATCAAACTGGTTGGTATTTCATATTATCTCTAGTTATTGTTTTAGCTTTAATTGGATTACTTCTTTTTGGACTTTATCTTTTAAGCGACAATTACCAAGCTGAGCGATAACTAGCAGATAGACGCATAAACTTGCGTTTTTTAACAAAATTTAATATCAAAAACCATAAAATGAAACACCCAATAATACCAACAGCCGCTCTTAAATTTCTAGGCTTTAGCGAGCAAGAAGTAGTAACAGACGAGGGAATCTCGTACCAGTCATTTGATTTATCGCAAGGTGACAGCATTATAGAGGTAATAAACGATATAGACATTGCCACAGGCAAGGTAAAGTCACAAGGCCTCTATATATGTCTGGAACTAGACGATTGCAACATCGACCGCTCCATAGACATCTCAACCCTAGAAGCTGCGGTGGCACTCATGCAACGCTTGTACGATAACAACACAGCCGTCGTTACCCAACCAGACGGCACAGTAGACGCCATTTCTCAGGAATTAGAAAATGAGCTACAGCACCTACCTGTAGCGGGCTATGAAATTATAAAAGGACACTAAATGCAAACAAAAAAACAATCACTCATAGAAAGCCTCACAAACACAGCTGTGGGCTTTAGCATCTCACTTGCCGCCACCTTTGCTGTGTTCCCACTTGTGGGCATAACCACCAGTGGCGGCCAGAACGTGGCCGTTACGCTCTTCTTTACCGCCATAAGCATTGCACGTGGCTATGTGATCAGGCGGTGGTTCACAACCCGCGACCAGCCCACGACACAACCCTTGCATTGCCGCTGCGCTGTGCCACATGCCTCTAAAACGTAATAAACACCTCTTATTACACAATTACAGAAACCCGCTACATTTTAGTGGGTTTTTTTATACCCTCAAAGCACCAGTAAAATAAGGAAAAATGAAAATAAACAAAAATAAAACACGTTATTACGTGTTTTAATTTGGTTTAAACATACGTTATGACGTATATTTGTAGAATCAAACAATAAGTAATAACAATTTAAATCAAACATCATGGAAAATATTAACAACAACGACACGTACCAATTACTAGTTACCAACAATGTTTCTCAAATAAAGAACTTGTTTTCAAACACCTACATGGTAGTAGATAAAGTTAGTTTATCAAGTAAAGTTTATCTTTCTAATAACGACGGTGATATTCTGTTGAAGTTAGTTTCTGAGAACTCAAATGACTTTACTAAGGACATTGCGCAAAAAAGCTATTTAAATGAATGGAACCTTTCAGATAAGCAAGCTTGGTGTGTTGCGTACCAAATACACAATAACATAGAGATTTATAAATTAGCTTTCGTAACCTTTTTTAATGCAGTAGAAGCTTTAGATGTAGATCAGAACGAGTCTGTTGAAAACAACACAAACGAAAACGTTAAATATGTCGTCACATTTAATAACGAGGGATTTAATGACGTTCAAGAAGAATTTACTGATTTGCAAACTGCTTTTGCTGCTTTTTCTAAAGTAAATTTGAGTGCTTTAGAAGATGGACAAGAATATGAGCTGGTTAAATATGATCAAGATAATCAGGCAATAGACTGGTCTGACGCGGAATTAAACGCTATTAACTGGCCGCTAAATACGTGGGTTACGCGATCAAAAACAACTTCAAAAACACACACTAACATTTAAAATTATGAAAGACGTTTCAAAAAATACCGAACCGCAACAATCTTGTATAACCGCGGTTAGCAAATCGGTCTCGATTTCAGATAAGTGTAAATTGGACTTTGAAAAATGGTTAGATAAACAAGAAGTTGCACCTTATAAGGTAATGTTTTATGAAATACCTATAATTGTTCAAATATGTTATTTAGTTCAATGGTTTGATGTTGTAGGTTTGAATATTTATACTAAGCCAATATTTCATTATGGTGGATTAAGTTTTGAAGGATCTATCGAGGGAAGAGAGATTTCAAAAATAGAAACTGAATACTTCAAAACAAGAACTGAGGCATTTTTAAAATCAATTGAATTGGTTAACGTGCGTTATAACGATAATTTCGTTTAGACTGTTTGCTACACCGGGCTATCCTTTTCAAACAATAAGTAACATTTTAAACATCACTTATGAGCGACAAAAATACAACAATACAAGACGTGCGCAACGCACTGCAGCTAGACAATGAATCGATTGCACAGCTTTTAGGCTTTAAGGACGCCCGCAGCTATGGCAACAGCCCAAAGCGAGTGAAATACGAGCAATGCATCATTGCAATCTACAACCGCACAAAAGCTCTTCAAAATGAACACAACTAGATACCACGTCGTAGCAGGCCAGGAACCAGGCTCGTTTGTCTGCACAGACCAGCACAACGGCATCGTATGTATATGGCAGCAAGGCCAGTTTAACGACTCACAAAACACAACACTGCTAAACGACACTAACGACGCCCGCCCCATGGCCATAGCCCGCTACATGCGCCAAATGGGCGATTATTTACAAGAACATCACGCACCTAAATTATAAATCTTAAAATCAAAAATTATGTACGCATTAATCGCAATAGTATCTTTTATAGTCTTCATCGTCGCAATGCGCCTGCTAGGGGCATGGATGTTACGAATAAATGAAGTAATTTCAAACCAGAAAATTATTATCATTGAGATAAAACGCATGAACGGCTCGTTGCCTGGTCAGCAAGCTAATAAAACAGTTGAATAACCTGTGAATAACCGCAAGCACGATATGCTTGTATAAACAAACAAAAGCGTGTTATTTTTGATAACACGCTTTTTTTATGCAATACAACCAACTTAACCGCCAGCAACGTATAGAGATGCGCTCTGAGGCTATACGCAAAGAATATAGCAACCTAGATGCTATACGCGAAAACGGCGTAAAAAAGTACACCAGCGAGTATATATACACGCGCATTGCCAAAAGATACTTCATGGCATCGAGCACCATAGAACACATTGTTTTTGCGCGTGCGGGTTATTGAATCATAAAATTGTTATTGAGTTCCCGTTCTGGTCGCTCTCCCTCACTTACCGCAGCATCGCCAGGAACAACACCCTGCGTCATCTTAACTGCGCTGTGGTCTCTTGTTTGCCCCATAAAAGTTACGCGGTATAAGTTGCCCGCACCTCCCGTTTCTACTCTGCCAAAACTCACACGTCGCATGCCGTCTATGGCATCACTACTGTAGCCATGAAAAATGCTGTTAAGTGTGCTTAAATCGCGCAGGTATAGAAGGGCATCTTCTTGATTATAGCTGCCGTGTGCGGTGTCTAAAAAGGTTTCGTAAAATAAATACACGTCCACTTGCAGGTCTACGGCTTGCGCCAGCTGTGACAAGTCTGCACTATCCACACCGCGGAACTCGTAAAATATGGCATTGCCTTCCCAAGGGTGTTCGGTGTCTAAAAAACTCACCTGCTCGTGCCACAGGTCTTGCCAGTTTATAGCGGGCATTTTGGCTGCCACTTGCTCGCACAGGTCTACGTATAACTCCTCAAATGTCTGTATATCGCTCATTCTTTTATGCTTGTTTAAATCGGGTTAAAATCTGCTTTAAAAGCCACGTGTCCATTTGCTCCATCATCATTTTGCTGTGCCCCATAAACTGGCGTTTGGGCATTTTAAAAGTGAGCTGATTTTTGCGCATAAGCGCCATGTACTTCCACTTTGTTTTTTTGGTCTCGTAAAATTTTGCCCAAAAGAACTTGCGCATTTTAGGCGTGATGCGCATGCTTACCACGCCACCTTCATTGTGTATGGCAGCATAGGGAGCATCATTTACAATCTTAACGGTTCTGGCAGTGGCTTGTGTTATGCGCAGCTCGTTTTGAAGGTAGCTGGTGTTTGTTAAAATCGCACGGCCTGTGCCGCTCGCATCTTTGCGCCCAGCCCAGGGCGCAAAGGTTACATCTTCCCAGCCTTGTTTTCTAAAACTGTCTTGAAAAAAGTTAAGAGCCGTAACGCTCGCATAGCGAGGTATGTCTGCAATGAGCTGTGTTCCTATATTTTTAAAATCGGGCGCATTATTCTTCATTGCGTTCCTTCCATCGCTCGTTTATATCCTCGTTTACTTCTTTGGGCAGGTTCACAAAAACGGGGTGATCGTCACTGTAGATTTCAAGCGACTTGCCCACATGCTGTTTAAATCCTTTGTCGGGTTCCGTTCTAATCGTTCCACCTGTTACGGCCTTGTCTGTTTGCCGCACGCCACACCTGCATCTAAACGCATTCGGCGGGTACCACGTGTCCCAAAACGGGTCGTTCAGGGGTTTAATAGTACCGTCTAGATCTGCATGATCATCGCGCACACGTTTATCGCCCACGGTTCTATATTCCAGATTTGGGAACAGGTCTGCAGTTGCTTTAAAATCCTCCCATTGTCTAATCGCCTGTCCAGACCTGCGCGCTGTTTGAAACTCGGCTTGCAGGTAGTTGCGGTTAAAGGTTTCATTTATTTGCAGCACCTCTTTTTTAAAATCTTCCCAGCTGCGCAGCTTTCCTTCCTTGTCCAGCAGCGCATTTGTCATTGCTACGTTTTCACTATACGTTTTTGCAGCTGCAAAGCGATAGACATTGCTCTTAACCTTGCGCGCTGTTGCCTTTTTGTCGTTAGGAACTTCCTCGTCGTCCTCGTCATAGTCGTCACCTAGCCCGGCTGTAGCAGCACCTTCTAGCTCTTCATAGATAAGGGTTATTAAATCCTCGTCTAGCTCGGTCGCTTTAATTGTTCCATTAAAAAGCTTGCGCGCTATTGCGGTGATGGTGTTTTTCCACACACTTAAACCCGCCGCGACAGGCTCATAGTTGTCTTCTAGCCCGATGCCTTGGGCTGCATAATATGCAGCAATCTCGCTGGCAAACGCATCGGGCCTATTCTTTCCCGGCATAAAACCAGGCATCACATTTCTATAGCCGGTAACAATAAGCGGCAATCGCTCGTTTAAGTCTTCTATGTCTAGTTCAAAACCAGCATTTGTAAGGCTCACCGCTAGATCTGCAACCGTTTTAGCGTCCATCTCTTCGCTGTCGTCCCATTGCAGCCTGTGGTTGGTAAACGCGCTGTAAAACGTCGATATGCCAACGAGCTTGGGCAGCAAATCTTTGTTGACCAGGTGCCGTACAAAGAGTCTATCACTCTCGTGTCTGTCCTCGCTTAATCCTTGCATTACTTGCATGCTGCCATAGGTGCCTGTTTTCTCTTTTGCATCTACCGTTCCAGCTTGTCCAAGTACTGATTTTGAAAGCTCATCATTCAGCATGCTGCCCAGCTCTTTAAAAATCTGGTATGCGTCTTTGTCTGTGCTGCCTACGCTTTCTATGCGCTCGCCATCTTGCAGCACCATAATGTCCGCACTTTTTAGGTTTTGCAGTGCGGTTAGCAGCTCGGTTTCTCGTTTTTGCGTGTAGTTAGCGGTGTATGCGACACGCGGGTCTATACCATATTTTTCAACATAGTTAAGCCAGCTTCCCATGGATATTTTTTTGGCTAAGATGAGCGGTGCCATTTTGTACAGCTCACCTATACTATCATTTGCACCTATTTGCAGGTAGTAGCGCGCAAACGACCCCTGGCGATATGGAATGCCTGTGGCCTCACCTTCCTCTTTAGAAATCTCGCCACGTTTGGGCAGCAGGTGTGCCATGGGCAAGTCCTTAATGGTTTTAAGTTCCCCAAACACGTCAGTCTCATACAGCTCTATCACTTTTACACCAGTAAAATGTGACCATACGGCACAGCGTATAAATTCCATAAACCACGGTCGCATAAGCAGCTCTGTAAGCTCCTCGTTCTCTTCATCATTTTCATTAACGACCTTAAACTTGGCCTTGGTCACGCGCATCACGCGTGTTTCAATGATAGATCGTGTGTGTGAGTCCAGTAGTAGGTTTTCGTACAACTCTGACAGGAACTGCAACGTCGGGTTTTCAGGGTCTGTCGCCGTTTGCAATGCGTTGTTCCAGTCGCTTATGGTCTTAGGCGTAAACAGCAGTGCGTTGCCTTTAATTTGCCCGCTCAGTGTTTTGGGCGTGCCACCTGCACGTGCCTGGTGTCGTTCTGCAAACTGCATGCGCACCTCGTCGTCTGTGAGGTTGTTTACAATGCTTTCGCGAAAGCGTGACGGGTTAAAAATTCTATCTATAAGGCTCATATATTCCAGTCTGTGTTATAAATGTTTGCAAAAAAACGACCATCGCCGCTCGTATCGGTCGTTTCTGGTCTCGGCAGACTATCGGGTGCAAGTGTTCCAGCTGCCAGCATGTCGAGTTGTTTGTTTGCCCACTTCCAGTCCTCTAGGTAGTCTTCGGGAACCTTACGAGCTGCGTTGCGACGTATAAAATCATAGAGACACAACTTAACCAAAATGTCTACAATCAGGTAGTCGCGGTCTGCTGCTGTGGCGGCAAATATGGCTGTGGTGTCAAACCGTCCCGATAGTTTTGCCTTTATCAGGGCTATCTTTTTGGTCTCGATTAGTGCCATAAGTACCTCGGGTTGCTCGTCTGAACGTTCCGTTAGAAACTTGTCTATCATGCCTGCTTTCAGGTCTTGCGGTGTTAAGAATGTGTATGCCATTTAAAATCGGTGTTTAGTTTCATAATTTCCCATAGCGATAGGCCTGCCATTGCTGCTCATTATATGTTTACTTAAGAACTCAAAGCATTGCTGATCTGCATCGGGCGCATCGTCATTGCTATTGTAGCCGGGTTCTAGCGACAAGAGCTGCGCGATACCTGTTTGTGTATCGTTATGCGATTTTAATTTCTCGTCATAGTAGGCACGGCCGTTTTGGTAGTACACTTGTTGCATCATCATGCGATCGTACTTTTTAGTTCGCGGCGTGTCTACCTTAATTAAATTGAGCTGTATCTTATGGTGCGCCTCTACCTCGCGTATGGTACGCTCTACCTCGTCATTCCAAAACTGCGATTCATACCGCCAGTGTATAGCCACTGTAGGCGGTAAATGAAGTTGTACGTGGCACATCCATTCCAGTGCCTGGCGCATTTTAGTGCGCTTGACAAAGTTGTCGATATTCCAAAAATTCTTGCCGTGCAGGCCCCACACTTTTACTGCGTTAAAATCTGCTGTTGCTGTACCTGCGTATGCGATGTCCCAGTGTCCGACAATAATTGTGAAATGGTTTAACGCTGGCCGCTTGCCCCATTGTATTTGCTCTTGCGTAAAGATCTTACCCTCTATGTGCGGCTCGTTCAGGTACTCTGCTCTTGCTGCCAGTATGCCTATTTCACTCTCTATATCTTTAAAGTATTGCGCGCTATACTTGCCTGGCCACGTAGGCTCGTAGGTCACCGGGTTATAGGCCTTAACATGGTGCACCTTCCATTTAGGGTGTCTATTTTGCAGCTCTGTTTGTATCATACGAGGCGAGAACCTGTTGTTTGCGTACAGCATTCTGCGTCGTCGGCCATCCATGGTAGGCAACAGGTCGCGTTCTATCCACCGCACCATCTCGTCTTGCCGCCTTGGGTTCTTAACCAGATCCTTAGTCTCTATATCGTCTAAGATGACAATGTCGGGGCGTTGGGACTGCACCCGCAGTCCACGCACGCTCTGACCCATGCCCAGTGCCTTGCCTATAAAGCCGCTGCGTGTTCTAAAGTCACCAGCTTCCCAGTGGCCTTCTAATTTTTGCTCGCCAAAATCGGCGATGATTCGTGGGTTGCCCTCAAACTCGGCCTGTATGTCTTCTAGCAGCTGTTTTGCTTTGTCCTTGCTGTTGCCTATGATTACGGCATATTTTACCTCGTCATTGAGCCACAGCCAGTATAGCACGGTGACATCGCATAACACAGATTTTGCCAGGGCACGTCCCCACTCGGCAAAAAACTTGCCAGCAGGGTCCTTGAGAACCATTTTTGCAAACCTTACGTGAAAATCAGGTATCGCGCTGGTCGCATAGTGCGGGAAATAGTGCGTGGTACAAGCGGCATAGTCTTTTTTAAAAAGAGCAATCCGCTCGCGCTTTTCGTCTTTGGTCTCGTCAAAATTTATCGTACCAGAACTAGCCGCAAGTTTTAATTTCTCGCGGTAGCGTTCTAGGGCTATTTTATCTTTTCTAAGCATACCTATTTTTTAAATCGATTGCTCATGCCTGGTATAGGCTGCGCGCTGTAGGTTGTATTAATGCAGTTGTTGCGAAAATCAAAGTGCAAATTTGCCACCCATTTATGCATCACTTTACCTGCGCGCTGGTTTCTAAACCTCACTGGCTGGCCTACTTGCAGGTTTGCACCGTGTATTAAGAAAACGCGCCCTATTTCTAGTTGCCATTGTGCCATTGTGGCACGGTGGTAGGATAGCCCTATAATTATAAATCCCATTTTAAAAAGCAGGGCCACAGCCCAGAAAAGCCCATAGCACAAATACACGGGCGTTGTCAACACCTGTCCGCAAATGCGTGCTGCAATTCTTGCTACATTCTTAGCAGACCAACAGTAGATGCTGGCGGTTGTTTTAATACTATTTAAAAGGCTGTTAAACGGGGTTTGAACGACTGTTATATCTCGGTTTTTCATTAGTTAAATTTGGTAGAAATGTGTGTGAGGTGCTCTTCTTGAAACTCTAGGGTCTGAACATACAGGCGTGGTTCTTTGCGATTGAGCGCGTTAAAAATATCGTCCAGTACCTCAATGTAGGTACTTAACGAAATACGGTTTTTCTCGTCTAGATTTTCCAGCGTCTTGTTGTATTTGCTCACCTCGTCGCCTATGCTTGTGGCCTGTTTAGAGAGGGCTAGGCTTTCCTCTTTATCGCCCCTATTCTCGGCTTCTTTTACCTTATCAAACAGCGATAGCCGCTGGTCTGTGAGTTTGCCTATAACTTCTTTAATAGAGCCTATGCGGCTCTTAGAACCGTTAACACGGGCTTCGCGTTCTTGCTTCCATCCGTATTTTGAAACCCACTGGGTTACGGTCTTTTCGCTCACGCCCACTAGGCTGGCAATTTCTTTTTGCTCTTTAAATTGCATGTAAAATTCACGCGCAGCCCTGCGCTCTGTAGTCTTTGCCATTTTCTTAATTATACATGCAAAATTGAACCTAATTAACCTTTGTAAAAAACGGCCGTTTACCACCTTAGGCTTATGGCTAGTGCCTATAGTTACAGGGCTATAGCTATAAACATGCATTTTTTACAACGCAAAAACCGCCTAATCTTTGTCATCTCAAAACGGCATAAAAGCCATTACTTAAAACAAGATTCATTTGAACACAAGCTACGAAATTTACGCAACAGGAAACGCAGGGCGGCCGCTAAATATAGTGGCCAAGTCTGGCGACAATGTTGCGCAAATTTCTATTATAGGCCAGATAGCTAACTGGTCTGACGCAAACAGTGGCACGGTGCGCAGTGATATTCTTGTTTTGGGCAAAAAGCACAAGACCGCACATGTGTACATAAATAGTGAAGGTGGCAGCTGTATAGAGGCAAACGAGATTGTAAACATTTTAGAAGAGAACTTCGACAATGTACTGGTTATAGGTGGCGCCATCGTCGCCAGTGCCGCATCGTTTATTCTTTGCTCGTTTCCCAACCAGCTAAGCAAGAACTCGCAGGTGATGATTCATGAGCCACAAGGTTACTACAGCGGTACGCACAAGAGCATCACAAAGCAGCTTAAACTACTCAAGTCGCTTGAAGACGACTATGTTGCCATTTATGCCACAAAGACAGGCAAGACCAGTGAGGAAATCACCGCGCTTTGGAACGATGGCGACCACTGGATGAACGCACAAGAGGCACTTACTGAGGGCTTTGCCGATGAGATTGTAGGTGCAGTGCCTATAACGCAAGAAGACGCTCTGGCAATTACTGCCATGGGTGCACCCTACGAGGTTGCGGCTACCGTAACACCACAAAATTTGAATCCTAATAGCAAAAATATGAACCAGGAAGTATTAGCCCTACAGCTGGGCTTACCCAAAGACGCTACCGAAGCGCAGATCGCTGAAAAAGTGACCGCGCTACAAACGGTTGAAAGTGAGAACGCTGCTCTTAAACTCAACGCTGTAAACGCGGTGAAGGCACAAAAAGATGCAGACATTAAGGCAATGCTGGACACAGCAGAGCAAGAAAAGAAAATCACGCCAGACCTGCGCGCTCACTATGAGATGATGGCACAGGCAAACTTAGATAGCGTAAAAGCGATTCTAGCACACGCAACAGCTGTGCAGCCCATAAGTGGTCAACTCGCACCAGGTGCAACCAGCGGAACAACACCTACCGCGTTTCCTTACGAAACGTATAAGGAGTGTTTAGAGGCCAACGATGCAGCGGCATTTGATGCTTATCAAGAAAACGAACCAACAAAAGCGCAAGCATTGCTTGACGTGTACTACGCAAACTAGTACGTAAATCTTTAAAACGAAAAAAACACGATCATGAAAAACTCAATTAAAATAATGCTGGCTTTTGGACTGGCTTTTCTCGCGCTCTTTGTAGCCGCATCACCGGGTGGCAATTTTGTCACAAACGCCTTAGACGGCGAGAACATGTTCCTGCAAGCAGCGGGTGCAAAAACGGCGATGGCTGCGGTTGCAAAAAACGAGCTGCGGGAGCGTGAGCTTATCAAGACCTTCCGTCATGAAGGCACGTGGTTGTCACGCATTCCCAGCAAAAATAACTGGGTAAACAATGACGTGATCAGACTGAATGCGATGGGCGCAGATCCTGCCGTTTTGATAAACAATACCACCTATCCTATACCAGTTAACGAGCGCACAGACTCAAGCTCTGCAATCTCACTTTTTAAATACGATACAGAAAATACCGTTGTGACTGACGATGAGCTGTACGGCTTGCCTTACGATAAAATAGGCAGTGTACAAATGCAGCACCGTGAGGTTTTAGAGGAGCGCACACGTGAGCACGCACTTCACTCTTTAGCACCGAATGCAAACAGTGTCAACACACCTATCATAGAGACTACAGGGCCTACTATCGGTACCCGAAAGCGTTTGATTTATGCTGACCTAGTGAATCTTAAAACAAAGTTAGACTTGCTAAAAATACCACAGGCTGGGCGCATTTTAGTATTGAGCACAAATCATTTATCTGACCTCTTGCTCGAGGACAAAGCACTACAGGTGCAACTACACAACCACACGGATGGTATGTTAAGCAAGTCTTATTGCGGTTTTGAGCTGTATGAAGATATTTTCTCGCCAAAATACGCCATAGTTTCCACTGTGATTACTAAGATTGCTTTTGGTGCCACCACAGCAGGTCGTTCAGCATCTGTACTATTTCATGCAAAAACCACAGCCCAGGCTAGAGGTTCTGTAACAGCGTATACCTCATTAAGTAAGGATGATCCAAAAGGGCGCGAGACCATTTTAGGTTTTAGACTATGGTACCTCGCAATACCAACACGTGATTTAGGACAGGGCGCAATCGTAGACGCCATCGTATAGCATACCTAAAAAAGGTAGTTGAGGCGCGCTAGCCTATTGCAGGCAGCGTGCTCACCTACGGGTGATAATAAACATAAACACAAAAAGGCTGCAACACAGCAGCCTTTTTTTTAACACCACTAGCCGTGGCTAGACAACCACACAACAATGGTAACATCTGCACAATGTCTCAAAAAATATGGAAAGCCCGACGTGGCCATGGAGCGCAAGCACATGACCTTATGGGACGTGCCTGCTGCCATTAACAAAGCGATACCCGTTATTCCGAACATGATTTATTGCAACGATGACATGGTTGCGCCTTTGCAAAAGGCCTTTGAAAACATTATAGAACGTTGTCTGCAAGAGCAAATAAAAACGTGGGACGGGTGTTTTAACATACGCGCAAAACGCGGTTTAAAATCGTGGTCTTTGCATTCCTGGGGAATTGCCATAGACATAAACGCGGCTTGGAACAGGCTAGGCGCACAACCCACAATGAGCGCAGAGCTCGTAAAATGTTTTACAGACGCTGGCCTTCACTGGGGCGGTACCTGGACCCGAAAAGATGGCATGCACTTTCAACTAGCAAAAATATGAGGGCAGTTTACATCATAGCCATTGCGATACTACTTACCAGCTGCGGTGCGAAAAAGCCCGTGCTGCTAAATCAGTCGCGTACAGTTAAAGATAGTGTGGTCGTAACACGCAGTTTTGAAAAGTATTTAGACACGGTTAGTGTCCTTGCAGACCGCTCACAAATAAGCCTTTTAATAGACGCTATTAAGGAGATACCTGTTAAGGTGACAAGCGACACTGGCAGGTCTAGTGTTTCGCTACAGCGAAAAGGCAACCTGATAACAGCAACCAGCGATTGCAATGCTTACGAGCTAGAGATAGAACTACTGCGACAGGTGCTAACCATAGAGCGTGAACGCTTTGAGCAGCTTGAACAGACCTATGAGGTTGAAAAGAAGTTTGTACCCTGGTACTGGAAAATAGGCCTTTATGGCTCACTAGGAATTAACGCCTTGCTACTTATAGCCGTGGTGTTCCTTTTTGTAAAATCTAAAATTAAAACACCATTCACATGAGTAAAGTAACTTACACAACCGCAGACGGTCAGAAGTTTGTGACCGAAAACTATGCTAAGCTGCACGCGGCATCGCTCAGTAACAAGAGCGTCACTAAATCGGGGGGGAATACACAACCAAAACTGCTCACAAAAGCTGATCAGATCATCGCTTTTGCAACCGAAAGCACAGACCAAGACGCGCTCGTTGTTTATCTGGAAGCAGAAACGTCATTGAAAAAGCCACGAGTATCTGTTATAGATGCAATCGAGGGAAGATTAACTGAATTAAACGTAGACTAATATGGATCCATTCAATGGTGCCACTGTTAACCGTGTAGATGGTGGTTTAGGCCGCACAACTGCAAACAGTGACAATGTGTCGCTGCTGGTTATAGGCAATGCTATAGCGACAGCAGGTTTGCCGCTAAACGCGGTAAAACGAGTACTTGATTTAAAGGACTTAGAGACCATGGGCATAACTGCCAGCTATGACGATGTTAACAGCATTCTAGCACACCACCACGCAAGTGAGGTGTTTCGCTTAAATCCAGACGTAGAGCTGTATGTGGTATCTACAACGCCCGTATCGCGCAATGTAGAAATTGTGAAGGCTGTTAGAACCTTCCCACAAATTAAGCTTCTTGCCATTGCGGCAAATGTGACCGCTAGTCCTGTAGCTATTGCCGTAGAGGTTGCGGCGTTAAAACTTGAAGTGATAGACGAGCTTTTGCAAGACAAGATTAGAATAGACAGCATTCTTATAGGCAGCGATCAGTTTACTGCTGCTACCGCCATAAGTGCCTATCCTGACCTACGTGCGCTTAACACGCCTAACGTGTCTGTTATATTAGGTCAAGACCCTGCCGTCGCAGCCATTAAAACAGCCTATGCAAACTATGCAGCTGTGGGAACAGCTCTGGGGGCACTATCACGGCGTGGCGTAAATGAAAACTTAGGATCGGTCGATGCAAATGATAAACCGGATTATGCCAAAGGGCTTAACTACTGGACACTGAGCGACATCGCACGAGGCCTTTTCCTGACCGCAGCACTGCAATCAGGCAAAAACTTTGCAGCCTTAACGGCGGCTGAGCGACAGGCATTGAACGAGAAAGGGTACATCTTCATAGGCGGCTACGCTGGTTTTGCAGGATTCTACTTTTCAAATTCACCTACATGTACTGCAGTTACCAGTGACTATGCCTACATAGAAAATAACCGGGTTTGGAACAAAGCAGCTCGTGGTGTGCGCACCGCTCTTTTACCACGCGTAAAGCGTAATGTGTTAAAAGATCCAGAAACTGGTTTTGTGAAAACGAGCGAGGCACGGGAGCTAGAAAGTGTAGCGAGCAAGCCGCTACAAGACATGGTAAACGCTGGCGAGATAAGCGCGGGCGATGTGTACATAAACCCAGCCCAGGCACTCGTAGGAGAAACGGCGCTGGAGGTAAAAGCAACAATAGTATATAACGGCATCGTTTTCGAGTTCAATGTGGACTTGAGCGGCGCACAAAACATTTAAGATGCCTATAAACATTTTTAACAGACTAGGCCAGATAGCTGGCTGGAACGAGGTAACCGTGCGCATGTTAGGCCGCGACCTAGTAGGCATTGTAAACGTGTCTTATGAAGAGGTATTTGAAGACGAATACCTCATGGGCGCAGGTTCAAGTGCCGTGGGTTATGGCAAGGGAAACAAGATTAACACCGCAAGTATAGATTTGTACCAAGAAGAGGTGAACGCCATTCTCAGTGCATTGCCACCAGGGTTAAAACTGCGGGACATAGACGCGTTTGACATGATCGTTACCTATCGTTATAACTTGAACACCATCACAGACGTGGTGCGTGGCTGCCGTTTTAAAGGCGCAGGTAAGCAAATCGCCCAGGGCGATAAGGGAATAATTAAATCGTTCGAGTTAAACTGCCACGACATCGTGGAAAACATAAGATAAGATGGCAAAACCAGATGTTAAAGTATCAACCCCAAGCATAGGCGAGACCACACCAGAGCAGTTAACGGCTTGGAAAGCAAAGTACGGCAAGGTCTTTACGCTTGCCCAGGAAGACGATGCGGGCGTCACGCACCTTACCTATGTGTGCAAGCCCACATTTGAACAGGTGCAGAGTGCATTTCAGTTCTTAAACGAGGACGTGATTAAAACGGGAAAAATGCTGCTTGCAGACTGCCGCTTAGGTGGTAGCGATTTTGCGCATACAGACCCAGAGTTTAAAATAGGCCTGTGTACCAAAATGGTAGGTTTTTTTAAACCTAAAATGGTTACGGAGGTAAAGGAAGTATAAGCGATTCTATAGTGTCTGGCGATAGTTTCGCGCAAGAATTGAGAAGAGGAAACGCGCTTATAAGAGGCGCGTTTCCTTTTATAGAGCCAGAAAAGCTAGACCTTAAAACATGGTCGCACAGGTACAACGAGGCAAAATGGCTCGAAGACCGAAGAACGAAAGAATTAATCTCACTACTACACGCTACAAAACCTTTTTAAAATGGCACAGCAAAAAACAGAATGGGTACTTGAGCTTAAGGATTTAATGTCCCGCAAGCTAGACGGTGTCGATACTGACGTTTTAAAACTGCAAAAGCACTTTAAAAAGCTGGTCCACGAGATAGAGACACCAGACACCAGTGGGTTAGATAAAATTAAACAGTCTACTGGCGAAAACGTTGCAATTATGGGCGATGCCCAGGGCGCAGCTTTGGAGTTCTTTGGCGCGCTCGCTTCGGGAAACGCAGTAGCCGCAAGCGCATCTATACGCGCGCTTGCCGGTAGCTTTGTAGAGTTAAAGGTAGCGGCTATGGCGTTTATAGCATCGCCGATAGGTATTGCTATTGCCGCACTTGCAGGGATAGGATTTGCAACCCAGCAATGGGTAAAATTTAACCAGGCAGCGGCCGAGGCAAATGTGCAGGTAAAAGGCATCACAAATGCCGCCGATGGCGAGCTAAGCGGTTTGCGCGTGCGTGCGGAAGCACTTGCAGAAACCTTTGGTGGCGACTGGACAGAGCATTTAAAAACCGTTACCTCTTTGCAAAAGGGTTTTGAGATCACTAGCAAAGAAGCCTTTGACACCTACACTCTGGGCATGGTGCGCGGTGGCGCGCAAAACGAGGAGTTTGCAAGCTCTATCCGCGAGTACCCAAAACTCTTTAAACAAGGCCAGTTTAGTGCGCAAGAATTCTTGAGCATGATAGAGAACTCACAGGCCGTAGGTGTCTGGTCAGATAAGTTGCCTGACGCTATAAAGGAATTTGGCCTGAGCGTTCAAGAGCAAACGTTACCAGCAAAAGAAGCCCTTGAAAACGCCTTTGGCAAAAAGTTTACAAATGAGATTTTTACAGGCATAAGAGACGGCTCGCTGTCCACACGTGATGCACTTGCCATGGTAAGTGCCGAGGCTAAAGTCACAAGCTTGGACACGCAAAAACAAGCACAGCTCACCGCCGATCTATTTAGAGGCGCTGGTGAAGACGCAGCAGGATTTGCCGAGGTCATAAAAATTGTAGACCAATCACTTAATGGCGAGACTATAGCACTTTCAGGGCTAGAACAAAAGTTAAGCGATGTGGCTAATCAAAATAATAGGCTAAAAGAAGCCCAGGCAGAGGCACTAGAAAGCGATAGTTATAAAGTATTTGCGACCGAAGTTTCTAGCGTTTGGAAAGAGTTACAGATAGGTTTTTACGATTTTATAAGCGGCATAACGCAAGGAATAAACAACTTCTTGCTTATAGCCCGTGGTGCAGTGGACGGTTTTACAGAGGCTTTTAGCAGTCGCATAGCCAGCATAAAAGCGTTTATAAAAGAGCTCGCCGTAGAGATAGCCGGTGTGGTAAATGCGTTTAAAGGTGCTGGTGATATATGGACTGCATTTAAAGAAGATGGTTTTGGCGCAGCTGCAAGTGCCGCAAAGAACTGGAAAAACAACATGGTAAAAGAAGTCACCGATGTTAAGGTGGCTATGGCGGCACCCTTAAGCAATGGTAAGGGCGACTTTTTAAATGGCTTTACAAATTCCATTATTGCAAACGGTAAGAAAAACGCTGCTACCGTAGAGGCTTACAATGCTGAGCAAGCACTGCTCGCAGGTACAGCAACACCTACAGGCGGCACGGGCGTCACAGGTGGCATGGTCAAGCCGGCTACACCTACTGGCGCGCTAGGTATAAATGGTAATAGCAGCAGTGGTCGTGTTATAAACATGACGCTCGACATAAAAAACACTTTTAATGTTATAGAAGGAAAAGCAGCCGACATGAACAGAATGGCGGATGAGTTTATAGGCATAGTCGTAGATAGATTAAGAGACAGCGCAATAGCAATGAATTAAATGGATAGGTTACAATTAAGAGCGCGAGAGAGCGAACAGTTTGCAACACCTGACAGCAGGTACACTAGGCTAGGCAGCGCGGTGCAGTTTGCCATGACCTTTGAGGGCGGCAGCTACCTTGTCTACGATGATTTAGGTGTGCTTTCGCGAAAGCAATACAACGCATTCTTACTGCCTGTAACAGCCACTGCGGACATAAGAAAGTCTAAACGGCGATTGCGTGTTCTGGAACACACAGAGCAGTACTTGCCTACCAGCTGGCTCATAGACATACGCGGTCTTATTTTTAACGACCCCGAACGCAGCGATTTCCCAAAGGCTCACGACCAAAAGCGTCAAATTATGCTTTGGGATCAAATAGCCGACACCATACAAGTTAGCGGTCAGGGATTTAATGATTTGGACATAAGCGAAATTGAAATTGTAGAGATAGCATTTGGACAGATCGTTGGAAGACCCGACCAGATACCATTTGCCATACGCGCAGAATCACATAGGCCATACGAGGCCACAACAGGCACAAGCAATGGTTAAGAGCATGAACGCACGCATAACGATAACAGCAGCAGGCAACAAGCCTGTGGTGCTGCGCATGCCCGAAGCTGTGCGCATAGAAAGCAGCTGGCGCATGCTTACCGATACGGCGACGGTAACACTACCACGTCGCGCCCTTGCTCAAATGTTTGAACTAAACGACCCCACGCAACTGCGCAACATTTTCCCTACAGGTGCCGCCATAGTCATAGAGCTGGGATTTAACATGCAGTACACCACGGAGTTTACAGGCTACATTGTAAATGTGAGCGATGAGCTGCCATTTACCATAAGCTGCGAGGACGCGATGTGGCTACTCAAGCGCGAGAAAGTAAACGTGGTCACGCGCACAACCTACCTGCCAGATTTTATTAAGAGCATCACTAAACATAAAGTAAAAGCGGTGGCACCTTATACCTTAGGTCCTTTGCGATTTGCAAACACGACCGCGGCCCAGGTGTTGGAATTTATACAAGAAAAATTTAAGCTCTACAGCTACATGGACAACGGCGAACTTGTGGTGGGCGAGATTTATGCAGACGATACGCTGGTAGAACCGGTAGACATAAACTTAGATTTTGCTACTGGCAATAATCTGGCTTACGAAGATCGTGAAAACGAGCCCATAAAGGTTACAGCCGTGAGCACACTAAGCACAGGCAAGAAGCTAGAAGTTACCGTAGGCGATACTGACGGTGTGGAGCAGCGTGTTGCGCACTATAACATTACCAGCCCTGCAGAACTAAAGAAACTTGCGCAAGAAGATTTAAGAAAATTTAACGTAAACCGCTACACAGGCCACTGTGAGGTGTACGGCGACACCGTGGTAAAGCATGGTTTTAAAGTTAATTTGAGCAGTGAGCTCTACCCTGAGCGCGATGGTTTGTACTATTGCGATAAGACCGTTGTATATTTTGACAGCACACCACTCTACCGTAGAGAGGTGGGCATAGACGAGCTGGTAAGATCATGAGCAACAAAGGCAGCAACATAGACGCTTTTAACGCACTGCTCAAGGAGCGCACCAGCGAAGCCATACCCATGACGTTGCGTCGTGTGGTGGTGACAAGCGTGGACTGGGAAGCTAAGACCATGGATGCAACAGATTTTATAGACGGTTTGGAACACTTGGACATACGGCTAGGTTTGGGATTTATGAACGTTCGGCCAGCAATAGAATCACTTGCACTTATAGCCATGATAGGCAAGGAGCAAGTAGACACATTGCTAATAGACTGTGAAGCCGTAGAGCAGATAGAGTTTCAGGATTTAACCGGGTTTAAACTAGATTTAAATGAGGGTAAAATGACGTTAAATGGAGATGCATTTGCAGGACTTGTGAAAGGACCCGAGCTTAAAAAGCAAGTAGACAAAAACACTGCAATTTTAGAAAAAATACAGCAGGTTTTTAACAGCTGGACACCGATACCTAGCGATGGCGGTGCCGCGTTAAAAGCGCAGGTAACACAATTTACAAGCTTGCAAAGAGCAAACTTGAGCGACATACAAAACGAGAACATTAAACATGGCTAAGGACTACCTTATAGACACCTACGGCAACTTTGTTATTGAAAACGGCGATTTTGTCGTGGGCGATAGCGAGTTGCAAGAAGTGGCCGAAATTATAGAGTCGCACCCTGGGGAATGGAAAGAAGATCCGGTGATAGGCTGTGCGCTCACAACGATGTTAAAGAGCAATTTTGACCCGATACGCATCGAGCAGAAAATAAAGAACCACCTAACCAGAGACGGCAAGGACTATGAGAATTTTAAAAACAATATAACATTTACCTAAATGCTCGATATTCTATACCCCATTATAACAGAAATAATTATAGCTATTGTAGCCTTGCTCACACTGTGGCTGCAAAACCGCAAGAGTAAGGCAGACTTGCTTAGTGCCATGAGCCAAAAAAATACAGAGATAGAGGGCCTAAAAATTGCTAACAACGGCCAGATCATGGAGCAATACCGCTCTGCAATGGCAGATTTGGACACGTTTTATAAAAACAAGCACCAGCACCTGGACGAGGACTACAAGCGGCGGCTCGATGACACTAAAGAAGACTATCACAGGCGCATTGCGAGCATTAAAGAGCTCAACGACGAGAAGTACAAGCAGCTGGAGCGCAACATTGCAGGCCTTAAACGGCAGGTAGACGGGTGGAAAGAAAAGTACCAGCAGCTTAAAGCGGCATTTGACATTTATAGGGAAAATCACAAATAACAATGACTATCACAGCAGCACATACCAGCCTTATAGACATAGCCGTAGCGACATACGGCCGTGCGAGTGCGGCCGTGCAGCTGGCCATTGTTAATGATATTGCTACCAGTGCAACCATAGCACTGGGCACGCAGCTGCAAGCCATACCGGGAGCGCGGTATGAGCTGGCACCGTTTAAGAGCTACAGCAGCACCAGAACCGCGCAGCAGCAGGTGTTTATAGCCGCAAACCAGTCGCTGTATGACATCGCGATACAAGAGCACGGCAGCGCAGCCGCAGCAGTATATATAGCCATTGCAAACGACCGCAGCATAAGCGCGGCACTTACAGCGGGCGCGACCCTAAACACCACAACGGTGCAAGTGCTGAGGCCACAGCTGGTGGCCGCATTTAAGCGCGACGGCTATGTGGTTGCAACCGCAGCAACAAGAGAATTAAGTATAACACCACAGGCAAACGGCTACGTACAGCCGGGCTATGTGCTTAACGGATACGTAAGACTATGATAAAATACAGAAGAGATCAAAACCAAGACTTGACCCCAGACGAGGTTGACGACAATTTTAAAGAGCTAAATGAGCGTGTGGTCTATTTAGGCACGTTCGCGACATTAAACGCCTTAAACACCGCACACCCAACGCCTGCAAATGGCACGTATGCCTTTAGCACCGACCGCACAACGCGGTGGAATAGAATAGAGGGACAATGGCAAATCGAGAGCTTAGGCAACGCAGAAAGCGCACCGCAAGAGCTGTACCAAAACATAAATGAATTAATTAATGCACAAGCTACACAGTCAGGCGACACCTTGTATTATGTAGGTGATGCAACGCAAGACCCCGCGGTTGTGGCTCGCGGTACGGTAGATGCTTATTACATTTATTCGGGGCAAGCAAACGGGCTTTTAAGTGACTATATGTTGCAGCCTGTAAATGCTTTTGCACCTGTTGTTTTAGATGCAGGTCAAAACATCACTATTGTAAATGACGTTGTAGACGTTAAAATACCACCTTTTGAAATTGTTAGTGCTATTTTAGGTACTACTGGTTTAGGTTCATCTCACATTGCTATAGACTCACAGGGTAACGTTTACACTGCAAATGTTAGTTCAAACAACGTAACTAAAATTACACCTGCTGGCGTATCAACAATTTTAGGGACTACAGGTTTAAGTCCATTTGGTATTGCTATAGATTCATTGGGTAATATTTACACTGCAAACTTTAATTCAAAAAATGTAACCAAAATTACACCCGCTGGCGTATCAACTATTCTAGGAACTACTGGCACAAGACCAAGAGCAATTGCAATAGATTCATCGGGCAATATTTACACTGCAAACCGAGATTCAAACAACGTAACTAAAATTACACCTGCTGGCGTATCAACAATTTTAGGGACTACAGGGTCAACTCCATTTGGTATTGCTATAGATTCATTGGGTAATATTTACACCGCAAATATTGATGTAGACAATGTAACCAAAATTACACCCGCTGGCGTATCAACTATTCTAGGTACTACTGGTTTAAGTCCATATGACATTGCAATAGATTTACAAGGTAATATTTACACCACAAATGCTGACTCAGAGAATGTAACCAAAATTACACCCGCTGGCGTATCAACTATTTTAGGTACTACTAGTTTAAGTCCAAGAGGTATTGCTATAGATTTACAAGGTAATATTTACACAGCAAATCTTAATTCAAACAACGTAACTAAAATAACACCTGCTGGCGTATCAAGTATTTTAAGCACTACAGGTTCAAATCCACAAGGGATTACCATAGATTTACAAGGTAATATTTACACTGCAAACCAAAATTCAAACAACGTAACTAAAATTACAATAGACACTAGAAGAAATCTAGCAATAGACGACGCTGGTAATATTGTAAGAACTGATTTACCAGAAGAGATAACAGCCGTTTCACAGCTAGAAACTGACATCGTAAAAGGCGCTAGTTATTTTAATGATTTTGATGGGTTTTTAAGTCCAAGCACAAACGACGGTAATTTCTTTGCGCAAGGCGCAGGCGGTGGTGTTATCGGTTTAGAGAGCGACGGAGCATTTGACGAAGATGATGTTTTAATATTAAGATGTACGGCTTTAATGGGTTCCAGAGCTGCGTTTTTCAATATAAACACCACAACAGTTGCTTATAAAAACATAGAATACATGGTTAAATTGAGAGTGGCTAATTTAGCAACAACAGAAAACAAATTTTTGTTTATGTATGGTCGCGCAAGCACCGCAGTAATATCAAGTTCGACCACTTGCTATGGATTTATTTACGATAAAGCAGGGGGCTATTTAGGAACGGCAAGCGACAACTGGTTAGCAGTAACAAGAAACGGCTTAAACTCAACAGTAGTAGACACTGGTATTCCTGTAATTGATTCAGCGTATGTACGGTTAATGATTAAATATACACCCAATAGCATAGCGTATTTCATTAATGGCGTTTTAGTCGCCACAATCACCACAAATATAAATACAAGTACGGGGCATGACATTCTTGCAATTCAAAAAACGGCTGCGGGTACGACTAACCAAGATGTTTTTATTGACTATTATTCAAGAACTCAAACCAAAATAACACCACGTATTTATGACAACTAGATACAAGCAAACAATAGGCAACACTACGCAAATAAACGAGGTTAAGCCCACAACAGGAACGTTCGAGACAATCACTTTGCTAGAGCCACCAGTAGAAGTGCCTAGCACGGTAACGGCAATACAGTTTCTTGCGCAGCTATCATTTGAGGGCATAACGCAATCACAAATAATCGCAGTTATAGACACGCTGTCAGAGCCTAATAAGACACTAGCACGAGTGAGCTTCCTTAGAGCCGGAACCTTTGACCGCAGCAACGCGCTCATGTCTTTAGTTGGTCAGGCATTCGGCAAATCCGAGTTAGAGATGGATGAAATTTTTATAAAAGCCAATAAATTATAATGAAAAAAATAAGCATAGGCGGCTTTACAAATCGTGAAGCCTTTAAAAAGCAGCCGTTTTGGTTGCTAAAAAATGAGCCTGAGACCTTGCGTAAGCACGAGCAAATTTTATTGAATGGAATGCGTCATACAGGGTGCGATATTGCTGCTCTAGGTACATTCTCAATAGCCTTTGCTTACTTTGTCGAAAACCCAACGCAATACGACGGTGCAAGTGGCGATGTAGAGCTGCACAAAGTACACGGCTACACGTATGACATAGGTGCAATCATGCACGACTACTTAGACGCTGTGAACTACACCACGTCTATTGAAAAGATAAGAACCGCAGACAAGGTGTTGTTTAAGGTAATGGAACAGCTAGGCGATAGCACTTATCACATAGACAAGCGCGCAGCATTGCTCTACATAGCCGCGCCATTTAGGTACTTAAACAGCAAATACATAAGCAAGCGACAAAGCACAACCGCACCGTTTAATGATGCTAAATTTGCTCAATATATTGAAGAATATACTAACGGCTACACGTTCAACTACAGCCGCATACGCAAGGTGCTGGCTGGTGTTGTGGTACTTTTAGTTGCTTTGGGTTGGACTGATGCTTATAAACTCATTTTAAAATTTATCTAATGGCAAGAACTCTCGACCAAATACAACAGTCCATCATCGCCGCAGTCGCCGCCTCGCAAGAGCTCTCGCCCTTGCAGGCGTTAACTGTGACAGAGCTTGAGCAGCTGCAACCAGACAGCACAAGCCGTGTGGCGCAATGGCGCAAGCTGGTGCATGCAATGGCACTGAGCCAGCACGATCTAGAGGTGCTTATGGAAGCCGCCTTTGCACGTATGGAGCTGCTTATTGCCTCGCAGCGCGTGGCGACGGTGGCATGGTGGCAAGAGACTATACTGCGGTTTCAATTTGGCGCAGTGGCAGACGGCAATGGTAACTACAACAACAGCGCACTCACCGTTGCACAAGTAGACGCCATGAAGGTGTTTAAATATGCAGCGGTCACCAGAACCGTTGAGAGCACCAACATCATAATGCGTGGTAAAGTCGCCAAGCTCGCAGGCGATGTGCTGGTAGCCGTAAGCGCGGCAGAGCTTGCCGCAGGCCAGGCATTTGTAAATGCAAACACACCAGCAGGCAGCATCACGCGTTTAACCACGGGCTCAGGCGATCTTATTAAGCTGGTGATTGAGATACATTTTGACCCACAGGTGCTGGACAGCGACGGCAAGCGGCTGGACGGCACTGGTGACAGTCCTGTAGAAGATGCAACACGCGCCTTTTTACAGCGCATAGAGTTTAACGACAGCTATGTAAGAGCGTACCACACAGACGCTTTACAGCGTGTGCCCGGTGTTAAAATACCTGTAATAAGAGAAGCGGCTAGCAAATATGCGCTGCATGATTATACGACCACAACCGTCGCAAATGCGGGGGTAATAGACCAGATACGCGTTGCGGACAGCGGCTATTTTATTATCGACAATGCGGAATTTATCATAACCTACCTGCCGTATGAATAGCGCGTTATTTGACACTGACTTTAAAAAGTTAGGCACGGAACATATACGCGTTAAGCATCGCGACAGCAACCAGCGGCCGCTCATGGATGCACTTATGACCCCTATGGAGTGGTTAGATGGTTACTTTGCACGCTTTCGCGAAAGCGAGTTCTACAGCCTACAGCACAACTACACAAAAAGCAGCATAGAGAAAGTGCTCAATGATGCATTTGACAACACCGCACGGCGTATATATATAGACAATGTAGAGCCACAGGTGCAGCTTTATTTGTACGAGCCGGGAGACGACAGGCCTGTTTATTTGTACGAGCCTGCAGACGATCAGCCCGTTTACTTGCGAGAGCTAAGCGCGGCAGACCTGGGCGCGATAAACTTTGTGGTGTACCTGCCCAACCCCATAAGAAGCACCACCACCGCGGCACGCACAAGGCAAGACACGCTTATAAATGCCGCCGTAAATAAATTTAAAGATCACTCTAAAAATCACACACTATTATGGATCAGCTAATAATATCAGACACAGGCTTCCCGCTTGACAACGAGACACTAAGACGTTTACAAGACGGCTATAGGCCACCATTTGAGGCCGTGGCTGCAGCCATGGGCGACTTTACCATAGTAAAAGGTGTTATTAATAATGGCACAACCATAACCGCAGGATGGGCTGTTTTTAACGGCGAGTTGCTGCCCGTACTTGCCGGTGCATCGCAGCCTAATTTAGAGCTGCTTGTAGAGGTTGTGACGTTAAACTATGACAATGGTAGCACCACGGCACTGCCAGCCTATGAGCGCAGGGTGTTGCGGCCAGCGCCATCTAATGGCACGCCCTTAAGTCAGTTCAGGCGGCTTAACCCATTGCGCGACACAGGCAATTTGACGTTTATAGGCAGGGTCAGTACGGTCTTTGTCCCACAAAGCGCAAATGCTAGCGCCAATGTGTCTTACGGCGGCATACTAAACTTTGAGCGCATTGTGCAAAGCGGCCGCGTGTGGTTCAAGGTGACCATACCAGACCCTGGTAGCGACTATGTGCCGCTGGTTAACAAAGCGAACTATGGCGTAGGCAGCAACAGCCTGCCATTTCTGATTACTACCGTAACACGCACGTCGTTCTTAATCGTGCCGCTAGACGTTGCCAATACAGATTTTTACAGCGATCAATTTACCATAAACATCATACAATGAAATACTTACTAAAACGCGAAGTAGAGAAAGTTATCGCACTGTTAGAGCTCAGCGACAATGTGCCAACACCAGAGGGATTTGAGGTTATAACGAAAGAAAATTACGACCTAGCCATTGCGCTACTTGCCGTAGACGGGTTCTTGACGTTTAACGAAAACACGCTCGTTTTTAGCGCAAATAAAGACCTCACCTCACAGATCAGTGCATCGCAATTAAGACGAGGTCAGCGCGCACAGCTGCTCGCCTGGGAGCAGGAACTAGAGTTGATGGCCAATCTAGAGGAAGATACAATAGCCCTGCAGGAAGCCTTTACTGCATTGAAGACTGCTTATTTAGGGACTTAATTGTTTTTAAACTAATAGTTTCTTAAACCTAATTTAAAAACCATTTAAACTACTTTTAAAAGTAGTTTAAATGGTTTTTTGTGTACAATTCTATTTGCATTTGAGTACAATTCTATTTGCCGATTATAGAGT
>Ga0222708_1000046_pt1 | contig 36228 bp, 33 predicted proteins | sample AntAcemetage1576_FD_179806 | JGI IMG/M metagenome (GOLD analysis project Ga0222708, IMG submission 179806) | Saline water microbial communities from Ace Lake, Antarctica - #1576 | ecosystem: Environmental > Aquatic > Non-marine Saline and Alkaline > Saline | place: Antarctica: Ace Lake... | reverse complement strand
GTGGCGGAACTGGTAGACGCTATGATGAAAAACGAAGTACAAGTTTTTTTAAAAAACCTAAATAAAAAAGTATTAGCGTACTTAATAAAATAGGGTTGTTGGTTCGAATCCAACCTATCTGACAAAAATTCCACAGAAAGTACTCGTTCTGTAAAATAAGTGCTAACGTTAAAATATATGCGAAGTATGAAAGAAGATAAGAACAAACTTGAACCAATGCTACGGGCCTTTAAAGCAGGACACATAACACTTGAATTTGCAGTAGATTTCATATTGCGTATATATAGTGTTAGCAAACGTTTTAATTACAATAGTTTTTGGATAGGAGTTAGTGTTGGTGTATGGATAAGTCTAATAATATTATGGTGGAAACTTTAATGTTTGCTAACGTTTTGTGTATGAGCAGTAACCCTCACAGAAGTTAGCAAATAGAAACAAAATTAATAATAAATAACTTTAGAAATTATGACAACACTGAAAATAGTAAACTTGATGATGCGTTCATCTGACACGAACCCTTATATTGGGAAATTATCAAAGAAAGACAATGTATTGACAGCAATAGAACTTGCTAAACTATGTAAAGACTTTGCAGATAAAGGACAAACTGATGAAGCAATGGGTATTGAAAGCAGCCAATGGGTAGAAGTAATAAGCAGATTAGATAGCAAGAGCCTTAATTGTGCCTAACGGTTTGCCACTTTGCGTAGTGGCAGATTTTGAAAACAAAACTTTTAATTTAGCAATAAACTTAAATAGAATTACAAATCTTGAAGTTACCACCGAAACTGCAATTACGCAAAATGGTTGTTAGGTGCAGTGCTTCTCACAAACTTTAAAGATATGGTTACTCAAGGAGAAATAGAAAGAATGATAAAAAGTTTGCAGTCATATATTGACGATTTGCACGAAACAAGAAAAGATACAATGGAAAAATACGGTGGACTAACTACCGAAGCAAATCAAGATTTTGATTCCGAACTCACTATTTTGGCTAGTCAGATTAAAATTTTGGAATGGGTACTATCTTAGGATTGCACCTAACGTTTTGCAACTTGGCGAAGTGGCGGATTTAGAAGCAGAAAGTTTCAGTTTAGCACAGAACTTTATTAGAAAGCTAAAACTTGATTTAAACACCGAACCCGCCATTTTGCCAAATTGCTGTTGTGCGTTCGGCTTTTTTACATTCCAAGTAGTTTTGGTAAATAATCTAATGCTACTGGGTCACGTTCTTTGAAATAATTTTGTGCGTTTTCAGGTATCCAATGGTCATCAATGAATTTGATAAAAATTGGTAAAAGGTCGTTTTTGTATTGTCTTGCTTCTACCTCCATACCATTAGTAAATCTATGGTTATACATTTTGAAGTCATTGGCAAAATCAGGATGATTATTCCTTAAATATTTAGCAAATAGAAGTCCAACACTCACGTCTGGTCTTATTTCTTTTCCTGTAAAAGCCTTATTTGGTATTTGATAACCTAAGTTTTCAAATTTTCCATAAAGCCTTACAAAAAGCTCGCTAATTACAGAAAAGTAACCTTTATCTGTTCTGTCCCAATTGTCATTAAAACGAACAACAAAGTTTGGTGTTTCAAGTCTGTTAATTCCGTAACTACCTGTTTTTCTGATAGCGGGGATAACTTCTTTAGTGACCCATTTTCTAAAACGTTTTGCTGATGGTTTACTACTTTTGAAAATTAAAGCATAAAGTCCGCTTTCAGAAATAAGGTTTACTTTTCTGTTTTGACCTGATATCGGTAATACCGATGTTTGCTTTTCATCATCGTCAAGCCTTGATACTGCGTCACTTGCGTTTTTAATGTCAAGTAAATTGCAAACTTCGCTAGCTATGAACCAAACTTCTCCGTCAATTTCAATTGTCGTTAGGTTGTCTAAATGTTCTTCGTCTTCTTGATATTTAAAAATCTGTAACTGCATAAAATTATTTTAAGTTATTATTTATCTGTATCGGTTTTTTAAGCTGACGCACAACTAGCAGATAGACGCATAAACTTGCGTTTTTAACAAAATTTTAAAAAACAATAATGAAAGCACCAAACAAAATTGAACTCACTACCTGGATTAAAAACGGAAAGTTTACCACTAACCTAGAAATAATTAAAGGCTTCTGCAACGCATGGGACAACTGCTTAATTCACATTACTTTTCACAAAAAATCAAACTCAAAAAGCAACAAACAACTAGGGTATTACTTTCCGGTTATAGTCCCCATAATGCAAAACTGCATTAAAGAAGAATGGCAAGAAATATGGACTAAACAAGAAACTCACGAGTTCCTATTGTCAAACTTCAATTACGAAGAGCTTGTAAATGAAGAAACAGGACAAATCCTGCGTAAAGTAAGAAGATCAAGTGCAAACAACACCAAAGAACAAGAAGCGTACCACGAAAAATGTAGGCAGTTTATCCTAGAGTACTTTAACGTTGTGGTTCCTTTGCCAAAAAAACAAGTCAAAATCACTTTTGAATGAACGAGGATATAGAAAGTCACATCACTTTATCAAAAAAGCAAAAGTTTTGGGTTGTAGCTTCTCTTACGCTGGCAAACACATGGTTTGTTTTCAGAAGCAAAGGTGATGAAGTAAAGCTTTACAAGGAAGGCGGTATAATGCTAGGAACTAGTAAGTTAACTGTTGAAGAGAATAATTTTTTTAAGAACTATCTAATAACAGATAATTTACTACTATAAAGACTTATATTTACTTAATAGCCACTTAATGGTCTTTAAAATTCAAGAAATCATGGGAAATTTAAAAATCCGTCAAAAGTACTTCATGTACAAAAAAAGAAGTAATCTTGTAAGAAAATCACTAGATTATTCAAAAAAAGTTATAAGCCTGAAAAATGTTATTAAAGCTCAAGGCGCTTTGACAAAATATAATGAACGAGTTTTTTTAGCAAAGTACATATCAAACTAATCTTAAACAAAATGAAAAAAATAAAAGCAAATAATTACGTTAAGCAACTGCAAAACGGCACCGCACAAGAGCAAACGCAAAGAGTATATGACCTTATTTATAGCGGAGAGGGTTACAACCCCATTTATAGCGTAGAGGGTTACGACATTGAAAGATTGAGTTTAACGCTTAAATATACGTATAATCAATTAATGCCAATCTTAAAGAAACTTAAAAACTTAGGAGTTGTTTACGTGACGAATAAAGATGCAAGTTTTGACGTTCCACGCTACGCAATAGAAACACGACCAGAGGTTATATTATCAGTTCGCAAGAAGATACACGGTATCAAAGTGCAAAAATGGATTGACAAAGGCATAAAACTAGGGATAGACTTTGATATTAAAGGGCTATGAAAAATGAAACACCAACATTAGAAGAAGTACAGGAATATTTTAAGAACGCAGCAGAGGGTATAAGTCTTGCTGGTAATTCGTTTAAAGAGTTTGGTAATATAGAAAAAAGACAAAACCGTTATTTATGCATTAATAAAAAAGGTGAGGTTCGGCTTCTTTGGCGTGACGGCAAATACGCTGAAATTACCAAAACAAAAGCCGATATAAAACAAAAAAGACTAAGCAAGTATCACGTAGACTGCAACGGTCAAATGATTGACGTATACGATGTTTTAAAAGCGTTTAACGTGGTTAATCCTGCAACCCAACACGCTATAAAGAAACTACTCAAAGGCGGTGAGAGAGGGTATAAAGACGTTAACAAAGATTATAACGAAGCAATCGAAAGTATTAAAAGAGCGATTAAATTAAACGAGTAAAAGTATTGTTTATCTAACAAATAGTATTAAATTTGTAAACGGTTACGGCTTCACACCATAGTAACTTAAAGATTTCATAAAAATCCGATAATGACAAAAGACGTGAAGCCCTTTTTGATTTATCGGATTTTACATTTAAAAAAACTAGATACTATGGACTTCAAAGGAACAAAGGGTGATTGGAAAATTACAAAAACAGAGGGATTAAGAATATGTATAAACGAGAATAGTATCGATGTCTGGTGGGGTTTAAGCAATCCTACTGAAACAAAAGAACAGGCTATAGCCAACGCAAAACTTATAATAGCAGCACCCGATTTATTGGAAGCATTGATTTTAGTTAAAAATGAGCTGTATATGGCTATTGAGTGTATTAACGGCACCCCGACCGCAAAATTATCTACAAATATAGCCGCGGCAGAAAAAGCCATTAACAAGGCATTAAACTAACCCAGCATGAACGTAAAAGATACAGGATGGATTAAAATACACCGTAACCTTTTGCAATGGGAATGGTATGATGATTTAAACGTTCGTGTTTTGTTTCTTCATTTACTTTTAACAGTGAATTATGAGGACAAAAAATGGCGAGGTTTATCCATTAAAAAAGGAAGTAGAATAACAGGTCGTGAACAACTTTCTAGTGAAACTGGAATAAGTGTAAGAAATGTAAGAACAGCTATCAAAAAACTAGAAATGACCAAGGAACTGACCATCAAAAAAGACCCGAAAGGCTCAATGTTTACCGTAGTTAATTGGTCAAAGTATCAATCAAGCGACCAGCAAAACGACCATCATACCGACCAGACACCGACCAGCGAGCGACCAGCGACCGACCAGCAAGTGACCACAACTAAAGAAACTAAAGAATATAAAGAAGATAATAGTATTATGCCAAAACCTTCGGTTTCGGACAAGATTGACTTTTCTAAGCTTTTAGAGTTCTTCAATAAAACTACAGGTAAAAAATCTAGGGTAGTTAATAAAAAAACCAAAGAACAATTTAAAGCCAGGTTAAAAGAGGGTTATACAAAACAAGATATAAAAGAAGCGATTATGAATTGTTATACTGACTCGTTTCACAAAGAAACAAACCATAAACACCTAACCCTAGAATTTATAGGCAGAGCAGACAAGCTAGATAAATACTCTCAAAGAGAAAATATTGGTAAAAACGTAGCAACAACCGGTAGGTTTGCAGGGCTTCCTGTAGGGCATAAAGACGGAACAAGATTTATTGATTACATAAGCGATGAAGGTCAAGCTGTTTGGAAAAACACAAAAGACATGCTATGATTTTACCGCTAATAGAATTTAAAAAAGACGGAATAGTTGAGGAACTGCCTGATGAAATAATAAGCCAACCAGTAGACGAAAAAAAATGGCTTGATATGGTTTTCGCAAACAAGGTGCCGCAAGGCTATAAACTAGGCAGTTTTGATTTTGACATACACTTTAGGCTAAAAGAACAAACGCTAGTAGGTATTTTCGGAATGGACAATGTAGGCAAAACAACGTTCTATCTGTTTTTGATTGTATGCTACGCTAAGAAGCACGATTTAAAATTCTTGATACTAGCTAAGGAAAATCAGTGTGCAAGCGTTAGACAGTCGATTATAGAGCTCTACGTGGGTAGATTTGCACACCAAGCAAACGAGTTAGAGAAAAAAGAAGCTCTTGAGTTTGCTTACAAGCAATTTGACATTGTAAAATTAGACGTTGATATTAACAAAGATAATTTCTTTCAGGCTATGGATAAAGCCTACGATAAAAAACATTACTTTGCTTGTTTTATAGACCCTTACAACGCGGTGCAGCATGAGCAAACGCCTAAAAGCAATTATGAGTTCCTAGACGCACTTAGGAAGTACCAGACAAAGCGTAACACTAGTTTCCACATAAGCATGCACATAAGCACGGAAAAGGCTAGAAACTACGTGTATTCGGCAAAGGACACATTAACAAACTTTAGCGGTGTAGCGGTTAACGTTAGCGGTCAAAATAAAGTTCCTAGAAAAAACCATGTTGAAGGTGGTCAGCCTATAGCAAATAAACTAGATGATATCATGTGCATACACCGTATTCTAAAAATTGACGACCTTAAAAATTACACGCTGGTATCTATCGAAAAAGTAAAAGAAACTAGAACAGGTGGCACTACAACATATGAAAAGCCTTTAATGTTTTGCAAGGAATATGGCTTTATATCCTTTTTTGACGAGTCTTTAAAAAACCCGCTCAAAGAAATAGAAACAGAAACAGTAGAGCCTAAAAAACTACCATTGCTTAACCCTAGTCAGGCATTTGATACTGGCGAATTAGAATTTTAAATATGAGAACAAGAGATGCCATATACAGTATAAGCAAGCGGTTTTCAAAAGGCAAAGCATTTTACCCTAACGAAAACGATGCAAAAGCACTAAACACTATTATACAAATTTACAATAGGCAGCAGCAAGAAATAAATTTTTCGCAAGAACCGTTCGCAAAAATCTATCTCTTTCTTTATAAAAATCTAGTTATGAAAAAAATATACGACGACGACCAGTATCAAATATCGCAAGTTTTAAGAGATGTTTTGAACGTTCCTATTTCTCACCACATAGCAAATATAAAGTTTGAAATGGAAAACTTAAGAATAAGTAAAGAGGTCGCAAAAGAAAAGGTTAACCCTGAATCTATTTTATCGATAGACATAGACCAAGGTAGAATAAACAGCTTTTTAATTGCTCAGATAAATGATGTTTTAACCGAATACGAACAAACACAATAACACTTAACACAAACACAATGATTACACAAAAAGAATACTTAAAAGCCTTAAATACAATTAAATCTTATCACAAGCAATCAAACTTATCTAATATAGAGCTTCTTCGTGAAAAATTAAGCCCTAACCTAAACAGAAATGACTTTATAAAATATGAAAGTGGTTCAACTAGCAAGTACCTTACAGAAGGTAATAAATACCGCTTAACCTGCGAGCCCTACAAAAATAGAGTTTGTATAATAAACGATGGAGGTAAAAGAATGAATACTAATGTCCTGTATTTTAAAAATGCCTAATTGTGCATAAAGTATTGAGTATAAATAGTAAAATTATTTTTGAGCGTTGGAAATTAAATGCTTTAAACTAAATAAATATAAAAATGAAAAAAAAAGAATCACAAGAAGAAAAAGCATACACCTGCAAAAAAACCCTAAAAATGAAAGGCGTTAAAACCTACGCGTTTTTACTAGGAACAAAGTACAAAGAAGCACCAGGAACAGAAAGCTCTAAATACAAAACACTTGTTGACGAGCAAAAACAAAACCACGAAATTACCTTTTCTTTTTTTAAAACCCATTTTCTACAATGAACGTTGGCGCTGTAATAAGAAGACTTAGGAAAGAAAAAGGCGACACTCTTGCTCAAATGGCTAAACAAATAAACTGCGACTTGCCGTATCTTTCAAGACTAGAAAACAACAAAAGCGACTTTAGCAAGTCAAAATACTTAGAAGAGGTTTGCAAATACTTTAAGGTTCCTTTGCCTATAATTTATATGCAATCATTAGAAATTACAGACGCACCAAAAGAAAACAGAGAAGAAGTTAGAGTAGTCCTAGAGCATTTAAACCAAACATATATGAGACTATTTACTCATAAAGAGGAAACTAAGCCGCAAAACAAACCTAAAAGAAGATCAAGTTAACTAAAAAAACAGAAACCATGGCAAAAAGAAAATACACAAAAATGGGTGAAAATGCAGTAGCCTATGAATGCACAAAACAAAAATGCAAATGGCAAGGTCTTGATGAAGACAAAGTCAGAAAAAGAATAAATGAGCACCAAGAAGAGCACGTTTGCCCGAATTGTGGTAATTCTGAATTTTTTGGACTACTTCGTTTCGAAACTGTTTGCTAACGCTATTGTGTATGATATGCAGCATGCTAACAATACGCATGTCGCTACCATACAAAACACAAAACAATTAACACCTAACAAAGACACAATGAAAATAACAGAAAAGCAAATTAAAGATTACCACGCACAAACTGAGCGCAGCTTACAGCGTGAAATAGAAAAAGACTACCCAGAGGTATTTAAAGTAGACTTGTGGGATAAATGGTTAGTTGATGATACCCACCCTGAATGGATGGGTTTTTATAAAAAAGAAAACAACCGCCTTACAGGTTTAAATCACAATGGATTATGGTTTGATACAGAAATTTTGGTAAACCCCAACAATGACGCGAGAAACAAACCAGCAATTCACGAGCAAATCCTCGAAAAGCTATCTAAAGAAGCAGTAAAGCGTGGGTATAAAGAGGGTAATCATAAATGTTTGAGTGGAATTACAATAGCAGGCAAAAAAACAGGGTTTGAATATTACTTGGATACTAATAACTTATACTTTAATAGAAACCGCATCTTTAACAAGGGTACATGGGCTGCGATAGTAGAGCCTGTATACGAGTGGCAGTATGTATACAGGTCTCATTCAGATGCTTACCAAGTTAGCAAGGGTTTTTATACAAGCAAAAAAGATTTTAATACTCGAAAAAGCATGATTGCTATATGCAAGGTAAAAGAATCTAAAAGATTAAGAAGATAACCCCAACCGCTATTTAATTCTCTACCTTTGAATTTCAAATATTGTTTAACTTAAAAACATGAAAATGAAATACAAACCCAAAGCAAAGCCTAAAACAACAGGCTCAAAGCCTAGAAAAAGGTAATCAAACTCTAAAACCCACCTTAACTAATTTTAAAGGTGGGTAGTTTACTTGAAGTAATCTGTAATAACGCTTTTAACAACACTATCGTCAGACATTGTTATTTTCCTGTTCATGTTAATCCACTTCTCTTTATCATTAAAAAGCTGCAAATAGTCTGTAACAACTTTAAAACCCTTTTCAGATAACTTGTACAAATCTTTGTCTCTAAAGCTGTAGTCTTTTTGTGCAAAACCCATCTTTATTATGTTGTCAAGAAGAAACCAACCGCTAGGAACGTCTATTTTTTTACCAAACACAACTAATTCATCTAAATATAAAATCGCAAGTATCTCATCATAATTAAGAAGGGTGCTACTACTTAGTGTTTCTAAAACAAGTAGTGTGTAAGAAAAGTCACTAAGAGCTGCAGTACAAACAACTTCTTTAGCTTTAATAACCTCTACTTTTTTAATTACAGAAATATCAACTTCTACTACATTGTTTCCGTCAAAAGCTAAAAGACCTATGTTTTTCATCTGGTAAATTTAGCGATTACCATTCTAACAACACTTATTCATTTATGTTTATTAAAATTGTATCATCTAATAAAAACAAAAGTAATGGACGTTACAACAGAACAAAATTCAGGAAAAGCCGTATTTCAACGAAGCGCGCAAGCAGACCCGCTATTTAATAAGCAGGAACAATTGAAAAAACAGGAATCTATTAATCAGAAAACTACGCAAGAAAAAATTATTGAAGTAGCAGAAATCGCTGAACCAGTTAAAAAAACAGAAGAGCCAAAGGAAACTAAAAGCGACCCTGTTAAAGAGGATGTGAAACCTGAAACCGAAGTAAAAAGCGTAGATACGGATATAAAAGAAGGTTTTGAACCACTTGAAATGTCTTTTGATAATAAAGCTGTAGAGCCAATAAATTCAGATGCAACTAAGGAAACTGAAATTGCTGTAACTGAAACCATGGTTAAAGAGTTTTTAAAGTCAAAAGGAATCGAGTTCGATAAACTAGAAGACTTATCCAAAAAAGAATCTTTGTCAGAATCTGTACAAAAGTTCAAAGAGTTTGAAGAACAAACCGGTAGAAGTATTCAAGACTATCTTAACACTCAAAAAGATTGGGCGAAAGAAAATCCAGCAAATACCTTACGAGAGTTCTTAAAGTATGATCAGCCAAATTATTCAGACGAAGACGTGGCAGAACAAATCAAACTATGGACAGTATCAGAAGATGATCAAGACGAGTTATCGCAAAAAGAATTATCCGAGAAAAAGCTTGAAAGTAAAAGACAATACAATAAAGCTTTAGACTTCATGCAGAAAAAATCAAAGGAATTTGCTACTCCGCTGGTAAACAATGCACAACCGCAGACAGAAGAGGACATCGCAAAAGCATACGAGCCTTACTGGAACAAAAGAGATAAGTCGCTTCAATCATTCAATGAAGTAACAATGAAGTTGGGTGGTCAGGAAATTTCGATTGCCGTAACACAAGAAGACAAAGCTTTAATAGCAAGAAAAACGCAGTCGCAAGAATCTACCTTTGAACCATATATCTTAGATAATGCTAAGGAAGGTGATGTTAGAATTAACACAGACAGCCTAATTTCTAATGAAGCCTGGTCGATACCTCAGATAAGAAATCGTTTCATATCTGAACTAGCCAAACAAGTCCAATCTATAAGTATAGAGCAATTCTCTAAACAAAATAGAAATGTAACACTGGGAGGCAACAAAAAGGCAGACTCAAATCCTTTATCTAAAGCCGGATTAACCGTTGTTTCTAAAAACGGTGGCCAAGAAAGAAGAATTGGAAAACCAATATTTTAACCTTAAAAAAAAAATTTATCATGGCCGGAACAGCCCCATTAAATCCAAACAATAATACAAGTCCTGTATTATTAAACCAGTCCAGCTACAGAACGCCTGTAGAGATGGCTGCATTACAAGCAGAAAGAGGTGGTTTACCTAAAGAATCACTAGATGTAGTAAGAGTTCATTGTTTAGATATGATGAAAGACAACCTTATTGTGTTTTTCGACCTCTTTCAGATGGACTTTACATTCAGAACTGACTATGTTACATTCATAGAACACGAAACTTTTGACTTCGTTATAGACGACGACGGTGCAGTATCACGCGAATTAAACGTATTTACAATAGACCCTACAGAAATACAAGGCTACGAGGTTGGAGAAGACTACTTCTTTTTCCGAGTAAACGATGCCGTTGCTGTTTACGACAATCTAGGTGTTCGTGAAATGGGTGTTATAACCGCTATTGACAAAGCAAACAACACGTTTACAGCAGTAAGCCGTCTTGGTTCTACATGGTCTGTAGCAACTACTAACTTAACGGTTGACGTTACAGGCAGCGATTTTGATAAAGGCTCCTGCGGGCCCGCAGGATTACTAGAGAGACGCAAGATTAAAACTCAGAACATTAAGTTTATGAACATTAAAGATGCAATGGAAGTATCTGGTTCTTTAAACCAATACCAATATTGTTTTGACGGTTCAGAAGAAATATTATGGTACGACGATAATCAAATTAAGCTAGACAAGCGTTTATATGCTAAAATAGCTAAGTCTCTTCTTATAGAAACTGAATCTGTTGTAGGTTCTGGTGCTTACGCTGCAGGAAAATATGGTACAAAAGCTTTGTTTGCTCAAATCCAGTCAGACGGCTTTAACCAAGTTGGATACATAAGCACGCTTGCTGACCTAGAAGGCATTACCGATTACTATGACAGTATAGGTATGCCAGACATGGAATTTACTATTCACTGTTTTAACAACACGCAGTATCGTAAAATGGAAGTTATCGCAAGTCTTTTAGCTGGAACCCTTAATATTGATATGGGTCACGATGTAACAAATTCTAACGATAATATGGCTGCTTATGGTTTCCGTGCAATTCAAAAAGACGGGCATACTTTCTACTTCAACAAAATACGTTTGACAGAAGGAAACGGTGCTTTTTCTAAGAACAGAGTTGCAGAAACAATGCCACACGGTATTATAATTCCTATGGGAACTGTTGAGACAGAAATAAATGGAAAAACAGAGCAGGTTCCTTATGTTTTTACAGCATACCAAGAGCTAGACCTCATGTTAGGTAAAGTAAGAACGTTTGTAACAGGTGGACTTGCGCCAACACCTACAAACGATTGTGAGAAATACAGCATAACCAAGTCGGCAAATGTCGCTATTGGTGTTCCTTGTCCAGAGGCACTATGTATAATCACACCTGCCTAAACTTTTTATCGATTTAATTAGCCAAGGAAAGACCCCTGTTATGTAGTTAGCAGGGGTTTTTTAATTTGCAAAAAGTAAAACCAATTTGCTATTACCATATTAAGGTCAAAAGAACGTTTGCTATGCATATATTTGAATCAAGAAGTCCATTCTTTTTAGATTAATTGTTAGCATTAAACCCAACTATTTTATATGTTGGGTTTTTTGCTATATTTGTACCTTAACTAACATAATCTAAATTTAATCGAATGAGCCAAAAAATATATGTAACTCTAAGTAAGAAAAGAGCAGTAAATGTCCCACAAAACGTTCCAATAACCGAGACTGTAGAAACCTCACAAGGACAAGGCAAGCCTAGAAAAGAACAAAAACTACGTAGAATAATACGCTATGTAGAACATCTGGACACAATCTATGTTGACGAACAAAACAAGATAGACCCAAAAGCTGTTCAAACAAACATGGCATTAAACAAAGGGATTTTAAAGGTAAATGAAGACAACCACGTTCTAATAAAGTACATGGAAGCATTACCTCACAACAAATCTAATGGCGGCACCTTGTTTAAAGAATTGATAGTAGATGAAGAAGATAAGTTTGAACTAGAAAGATACAAGCGCATTACCGCAGCTAATGACGTACTTTCTAAAGCAGAAGAAAAAACACTAAGAGCAATAGGCTTAGAGTTTATAGGTAGCAGCGCCATAGGCAAAACACCGACTAAAATAACGCTTCTTATCAGACCTAGAATAGAAGAAGATAAAGACAATTTCATAGAAAGATTTATGAGATTTTCTAAGTCCGAGCTTATCGAGGAGAAGCTTATTATCGCAATAGCCCTTCACAATAACATCATAAAAATCGACAACGGCAAAAACATTAAATGGGCGATTGACTCACAAGAAACAATTTTTTCAGGTTCACAAGCAGGAAGCGTAATCGAGGAACTAGCGAGTTGGTTTAAAATGGATAACGAAGGAAAAACAACCCTTGCGTCAGTAGCAAAAAAAATAAAAAATCTCTAAAAACAATTCCATGAGCAAAGTAAAAGAAGTGCTTAAGCAGTCAGACGGCAGAAGCATAATAGTATTAGAAAATGGCGAAAGAAAACAAGCTTCAAGAGCTAGATTAGCCATGCACCCTGTTAAACCAGGCGACGAATATGAAAAGCTAGAGTATGACGTTGTTGAAAGCGACAGAACTGTTAAACCTAAAGAGGTAGCTAAAAAAGATAATGAAGAACAAAGTCTTTTGGAAACGGCTGAGAAAGTTCTTGCTATCGACAAAAAAGACAATTACATTGAGTTTTTTGCTGCAAACGGGATAGACGACTCAGAAGCTACAAAAAACAGCATCAGACGAGACCTTTTACAAAAATGGATTAAAAACAACACCATATTTACTTAAAAGCAGTATTTTCGGTTCTCATAAGAATAGGTTTTAAAGTTAAAAGCCCTTTGCTAGTTAAGTAAAGGGCTTTTTTGTTTACCATTTGCAAAGATTTTTAAATTGATATTTTGTTATCTTTGAATTAAATATCTACAAATGCTAATTGACGAAATATACAAGTTGGTTCAAGCCTTGCTTAATAAAGACCAACTAGGTTATTTAAGCCCTATGCAGTATAACCTGTATCTAAACAACGCCTTAAGAAAAGTTTACAACAATTATTCTACCGAAATAAAAACAGCAATAAGAAAATCAAATACTCACTTAGAAGGTAAAAATTTCGCGAAGTACTCAGAAAAAGTAAGGCAACTCTTAGAGTATTATTCTTTTGTCAGAATTATATCAGCAAATTCAGGATTGGCACCACTACCAGTTGACATTGAATGGATTTCAGATGTGTTTACTTTAGCAACAGAAACAAGCCCTATTAACAGAATTGAAAAAGTGCCTTATTCCGTATTAATGGACTTGCAAAGAAACATATACGCAGCACCTAATGAATGCAGCCCTAAGTGTTCTAAAATTGGCACAAACCTAGAGGTACTACCAGCAACAATCACAGAGTTTAAAATACATTACTTACGTAAGTTTAAGCCCGCTAAATGGACTTTTGAAGTAGTGTTAAACAAGCCTATGTTTGATCCAACCGCAAACGACTTTCAAGAAATTGACATGCCGGAAACATCGAAGGACGAAATAGTCTCTTTGGTTTTTGAAATGGCAGCAATAGGAATTAGAGAATTACAGTTAGCTCAACTAGCTAATCAAGAACAGCAAACCGATACGCAAGAACAAAACATAGACTAATGGCAACTACAAATGATATTACTTACTATGAAGACCCAGAAAAGTGGGGCAAAGCTAAATTTGTTTCTCTTAAAAACATTATAGACAATATATCTTTACTAGCAGAAGACGATAGTTACTTTAAAAACACGCCTGAATATATCTTAGAAACATATGGTAAAATGGCCATAAAAGAATTTAACGTAGATGTTTTGTCTAAGAAAAAAGCCATATCCATAACGGTTCCACCAAACTTAACCTTTCCGTTTCCGAGATTTATGACTGACTGGTTTAGAATATCTGTTTTAAACGAGTGTAACAGCCTAACACCATTAAGAGTAAACAACAACCCTACAATAGAAGATTACTTGCAAGACAACGAGGCAGAGCTTCTGTATGATTGTGATGGCAATATATTACAAGGCGACTCTTTTAACGCAGAGGTTGGTCACTGTAGGGTTCAAATAGACTGCCCTTTAATACCCAATAGTTGTGCAGACTCAGCAAACTATTCAGAAAGCTTTGTAAAAGAAAACCTAGAAGGAGGCTATTTTGAGTTCAGTCCTGATTTAGACGATAAAATAGTGGTTATAGAATTTGTAACAGCAGGACTAGATGAAGTAAAAGCTTGTGATATAAAAGTTCATCACAACATGGAAAGAGCTGTTGAGTTTTATATAAAATACTACAGCTTACAAGGAAAAAGAAACGTTCCTCTTAATGAAGTTTTGTTCCATGAAAAAGAAAAAAAGAAATACTTTAAAAGAGCAATGAGACTTCTAGGAAGTAAAATAACCAAGGAGGAAATATTAGAAATAATAGGAACTCGATATTCAGGAATTTAATAATGGCAAAGTTAACATCAGTATTTAATAATGGAGTTATGGATAAAGACTTAGATAGGTCTCTAATCCCTAACGGAAACTATAGACACGCTGAAAACCTTAGATTTCATATTAATGACGGTAGAGATGGTATAGCAACAAACATCAAAGGAAGTTTACTGGTAAGTGACGTAGTATCAAACCAAGTCTTTAAATGCGTTTCGGCTTATTTTGACGAAGACAAAAACGTTGTTTATTATTTTCTAGCAAGCCCAAACAGAGTTTCCTCAAAAATAGTAGAGTATAATATTATAACCGCAGTAACAACGGTAATAATAGAAGACAATCAAAGTATTTTAAGGTTTAATCACAATGGCTACATAACTGGTGTAAACGAAATTAATGGACTTCTTTTGTTTTCTGAATGGACTAACAATCCTAGAAGAGTAAACATAGAAAGAGCAAAGCAATACGGGTTAAACGGTTTTACCGAAGACGATATAATGGTAGCGGTAATACCACCGCACCAAAAATTAAGAATATCATTACAAGACACCATAGGCACAAATGGACAAGAAAACTATATAGCTGAAAAAATGATTTCATTTTCTTTTAGGTTTAAATACCTCGATGATGAATACAGCGCATTGGCACCATTTACAAACTTCGCTTTTGAGCCTAAAGCGTTTGATTACAATTATGCCGAACAGTCTAACCAATCCATGGTAAACAAGTTTAACCAGGTTAAAATAGATTTCTTTACCGGAAACGAACGCGTTGTAGAAATTCAATTAATATTTAAGGAAAGTGAAAACAATTCTGAATGGATAATAGACGATTTTAATAAAGCCCAACTAGACTATCAGAATAACACAATAGAAACTTTCCTTTTTGATAACTCAAAAGTTTACAGAGCATTACCAGATAATGTTTTAAGGTCATACTTTGATAATGTACCAAGAGAGGTTAAAGCGCAAACAATAATTGAAGGCAGGTTGCTTTACGCTAACTACAAAGAGCAGTATGACTTAAAAAACATATTAGGCAATGATATAGCAATGGACTACAAGCTAATACTAGAAAGCCTTGACAATACCATAGATGTTCTCGAAGACGAGTTAGATGCAGACGGAAACACTACAGGTAATCAAAGAACTGTTCAGCAACCTAGCCTAGTGCCTAAAAGAACCGCTAAATCAAATAGAGGACTGCAGGTCGGTATAGTCTACCTAGATGAACACGGCAGGTCAACAACTGTTCTCGTAAGCAAAACAAACACTCTTTTTGTTCCTGTAAGCGCAAGCACTAAAGAAAACAGAATAAAAGTAGAGCTAAATCACGAGCCACCTTACTGGGCTAAATACTATAGGTTTTTTATAACGCAAGATCAAAAACAATACGACCAAGTATTACCTACTTTATTTTTTCAAGAAGGTGTTTTTAGATACATAAGAATAGAGCAGTCAGACATTGATAAGTTTAAAAAAGGTGACTACATAATAGTTAAAGCAGACGGAAGCGGCATTCTGGAAACACTACAAAAAATAAAAATTCTAGAGTTTGAAAGAAAAAACAAAGACTTTCTTTCAGATGAAAATGGTGGACAACCTAGCGGTTGGTACATGAAAATATCGACTATTGGTTCAGATGTCGTTTTTGATGAAACAAACTATACTTTTTTAGAAAACAAACACTATAATGAAACAGGCAGTGATGGTTCGCCTTTTATGATAACAAATAACGAACTTGATTTTTTTGAAATTAATTACAACGGAATAGGCACGGGTTCATTAACACCAACAGTAACTTTTACAGCAGGAGAAGATTTAAGATATTACATAGAAATAACCGATATTATAAGTGTTCCTAATCAATTTAGGTGGCAGTCACAAGAAACAAATGGTAACACAAGCAACTGGACAACACTAGACACTAGTACCAGCAATGTTGTTTTAGACGCTGACGTTTCTGTTTCTTTTGCTTCAACAGACTTAAACACCTTAACAGATAGATGGCTTATAAAAAAGAATATAGGGTTTATCACTAACGGTAGAAATAGGTCTTACGCAATTATGCCTGTACTTACAGAAATAACAGCAGGTACAACTATAACGCTAAAATACTTTTCCGCAAGAGAACAAAGCCCAGCTTCACAATCTTTTTCAATAACACAAACAGCTAATAGAAATTACAGAAACTTTGAAGAATGGTTTTATGGCGATGAAATATACTCATTAATAGAGTTGTCTCCAGGATTTAATTTTACTAATCAAAAAATTTGGATAAGAAAAGGCAATGTAAGCAACTTTAATCCACAAAACTCTAGGGCTTTTAACAACATCTCTATTTCAGAAACAGGAACCACCTACACCCTTATAATTGAATCAGAAGGCGAGAAAAACCAAACAAGAGAGATTTACTCAGACGTTTTCACAGAGGTTAGGAAATTAGAGAATCTACCTATATTTGAAACAGAAGGTACAGACCAAGTTCCTAACATTTATTATGAAATTGGTAAAACATATCAAATACAATCCAACAATCATTCACACATAACGTCTGAATATGAAACAGATATAAGTAACACATTAGGCGATATTTCACAGTCATTTCCACTACAACCATTAACAGTTACACTAGATTGGTTTAGCGCATGGTCTTATGGCAACGGTGTAGAAAGCTATAAAATTAGAGACGAGTTCAATCAAGTAGGTTTAGATGTCGGCATAAGAACGTTAAGCACAATAAAAGAAGCTTACAAAGAAATAACCAGAATAGCAGATATTACGTGGAGCGACCTTTATAACGACGACTCTAGTTTTAACGGACTTAATTGGTTTAATCTTTCTAACGCTAACTTTATACTGCTAGATATAGAAAACGGCAGCATACAACGCATAGACAATGACAACGGAAACTTGCTTTGCCTACAAGAAAGCGCAATAGGAACACTGCCATACAACAAAGAAGTAATCTTTTCAGCAACGGGCGAGTCCGTAATAAGCGTTGCTAACAACGTCTTAGACGCTAGAAGCTGGCGGTCTTATGCCGATGGGGAACATGGTATATCGAAAAACCCAGAAAGTTATGTTAAAAGAGAAGGTAGAAAATACTTTACAGATCAGCAAAGAGGAAACATAATACAAGTAGGAAACGATGGTCTAACAACTATTAACCAATTCGGACTAGAGTATGAAACCTCAAATATAATGGCGCAAAACAAAACAGCAAGTCTTGTCGCTGCATATGATTTTAAGCATAAAGAATACGTGGTTTATATTCCTAGTCAAAACAAATGTCTGGCATATAAACCTACTCGTAATGGGTTTCCAAATTACTTCTTGTTTGAACCCGATTTTATGATTAATGCAAACAATGAGTTTTACGCATGGAAAAATGGAATCATGCATAAAATGAACACAACTTCTGTTTACAATAATTTTTTTGGACAACAAAGCCTTAGTAAAATTAAGTTTTTTGAAAACGCAGAACCTACAACTAAAAAAACATGGAAAAACATAGCCCTTCAAAGCAATAAGCCATGGAGCGCAGCTCTACAAACAAACCTTACTTCAAACCAAATATTAGAAAGCGATTTTTACAAGTTTGAGGACTATTTCCATGCTGCAATAAGAGGTAACACAAACTCAAATACAGAGTCAAACAGCACATACGGTATAGGTAGATACCAAATATTTAACGGAACAATAAACGCAACCGCCGGACTACCTTCAACCATGAGTATAGGCGATACTTTGTTTAGTGCTTCTCTAATTTTTGCCGCTGTAGTAATAACAGATATTCAAAGCGGAGTTATAACAACAAGTAATTTATTGCTTAACACCGTTGAAAGCTTTTTAATGTACAGTAAAAATCAAACTATTGACGGGCAAAGCATTAGAGGGGATATATTAGAGGTAGAGCTAACATACCAAGGCAATGAGTTTGTAGAATTAAGAGCAGTTGACTTTGAGGTTGCGCAATCCAACTATTAAATATATATTTGCATTCATACTTTTAGTTTTGTCATTTTGGTTTTTGGCATTTGTTTATTTTCTTAAAACGCTGCGATTTATTTTGCAGCGTTTTTTTGTTTTACCCATTAACTAAAATAAACAACTTTATTTACGTATTTTTGATTAAAATATAAACGTTATGCCAGTACCTTTTGCAGCAATATCAGCAGGGATAGGATTAGTTACTAGTGGGGTCGGTTTCTTTCAAGCTCAAAAACAAGAGAGAGACGCTGCCCGTGCGCTCAATGCCTTTAGAAGACAAGAGCTCGTAAATCCAGCTAGAGACATACAAATATCCACCTTAAAAGCAGACCAACAAACTGATGCTAACTTGTCGTCCATGGCTACTAGTGTTGATGCTATACAACGCACAGGCGCGAGAGGCGTTATAGGGGCAGTTCCTCGATTGTCAGAAAACAACATAATGGTGCAAAACCAAATATCACAAGATATAGCAGACCAAGAAATTAGAAGAGAATTTGCTATTGCAGATGGGGAAGAGAGAATAAGAGGAATACGCGAAGCAAGAGAAACAAACGCAATACTAGGTTTAGGACAGCAAGCGCAAGTTGGTAGAGAAAATGCGGCAAATTCATTAAACAGTTTTGCTTCATCATTATTAGCATTTAGCGATACACCTAGAAAAAACGAAGCTTTTGGACTAAACAACACAAATAATGTAGACCCAATAACGGGAACTTTAGGCATTAACAATCTTGCTTCTGGTTTTGTTAATCAAAATTTTCGTCAATCGGAAAACCCACTAGTCGCTTTTAGAAGAAATAATAATATCGGTCAATAATGGAACAACCAACAGTATTTGGAACCGCAGCCCAACAACTTAGAGCAAACCCTATAAACAACATAGGCAGCATTGTTGAGGAAAACATAAGGTATTGGAACGCAGTAGACACAGAGGAAGAGGCGCAACGTAAAGCAGCAGAGCTTAGACGAGCAGAGTTTACTTACAAGCAGTCAAAAGACAAGCAAGATGCAATACTAAAAGTGGTAGATGCATTAAAAGTTCCAGAAAGCAGCGGTTTTTTTGACTACCAAGTAGGTGGCGCCATTAAGGCAAGGCAAGAAAAACTAGGGGCAGCAGCTCAAAAAACTAGTCAAGGTTCAGGTGATATAATAGGTTTGTCAATACTAGGTAAAAAACTAGAAGAAGAAATAAAGATACTATCAAACTTGAACAATGCAAGTCAAGTAACAGCGGAAAGACTTCAAGGAAAGCAACCTAACCCTGCTTTAGACAGAAAGGCAGTTGGTTTTTATGAAATGATAACCAAGCACCTTCATTCTTTTGACAATGAAAAAGGTAAAATATTAGGCACAAACCCGCTTACGGGAGAAAATGTTGAATACTCTCTTGAGGAATTTAACAAGACCATAAGAGAACTAGATTTCTCTCCTGTAACAAACTTTAACGCGCTTGCAAAAACAATAGCAACCAACATAGAACAAGCAAATTTAGACGGCAACATATCAGTAACAGACGACAATAGAGCAACAGCTTTTAATGATGCATTAAACGCCATGTCTAACACTAGAACAGCTAAAGAGTATGCTTTCTTTATCAATTATAAAAATAGCGCAAACAATCCAAGTGTTTTAGACACTTTCGATACAATGAGCGTAGAAGAACTAGCAAAAACTAAAAACGAACTAGCAAAAGATTTTTCTGAAAACGATATTGAAAAGGCATTAAAAACAACAAGAAATACTTTAGACAACAGGCTAAACGAAGAAAGGATTAGAACCAGTAGAGAAAACAGAAACAAAGAAACGTTAACTTATTCTCTTAAAACACAAGAAGACGGTAGCAAGCTAATTCAAACAAGATTTAAAGGAACAAACGTTAAGTTGGGCGCAAGAGATTCCGTGATTGGTATAGGTGGAACTTTCTCAATACCTTCAAATAGTCAAAGAAACCCAGCAAACATATTAGCTACTGATGTAGTTCGTGCCGCTAACGGTCAGTTCTACATAGCAGGCTTACAAGAACGAGAAGTAAAAGGAAAACAGCTTTTTGAAAACGGGGTGCCTGTTTTTCAAGAAAAGTCAAGCTTTGTTACAGACAAGGACGGCATTATTAAAACAGACGCAAGAGGAAACAACATAGTAAAAGTTACAAAAGAGCCTGTATTTGAAACAAAAACCGTAAAGGAAGATGTTTTAATAACAGACGATAGAGAGGTCTCAGGTGCTTTTTTAAACATGACAGACCCAAGAACAAATCTTAGGTTTACAAGCGATAATGTAGCAAGAGAATACTTTATAAATATAAGCAGAACAGCGCCAGCAACAAACCAAACACCAACAACACCAACAACACCAAAATTTAACGGTTAAGATAATGCAAGACAACAACGATCCTATTAAAAGAAAAGAGTTATTTGATTATTTTAAATCAGAAAACCTTACTGATTTAGATTTTGATGCTTTTTCCGCTGCATACTCTTCACGAGAAAAAAGTGACGAAATATATGAATACCTATTATCAAGAAACCTAACGGAAATAGCTTCTAATGACTTTTACTTATCTTACTTTGGGGATGTAAAGCAAACACCAAATGTTTCAGAAAACAACCAAGCTCGTAGACCTAAATCACAACAACCACAACTACCTGGTGTTTCAGTAAAAAAAAAAGACGGTACTTCCCTATCTTCAACTGCTACATCAGAATTGGCAGCTACCAGTTTGGAATCTTCAATCTCAAAGGCCAGTGGGTTTTCGGATTTGCCAAAGCAAGCGCAAACTAAAAAATCGGCACCACTATCTTTTGAACAAGTTGATTTTGACCCAGACTTCTTAGAAGGTAAAGTTGCAGAAAAGTATAATCAAACTCTTTTAAACACAGACCAAGAAACTAAAAACAAATACTACGAGTGGGCGGCTATAAGAAATTTAACCGGTTCAGACAGAAAAGAGGTTGCACTAAAAACAAAACCGCTAACAATAGAAAACTATAATGATACGCTAGGTTTTTTAGACTCTTTTACAATGAATCTAAAAACAAGTGTTACAAATGCTTTTTCTAGCGCAAAAGAAACCAAACGAGATACGCAGTCACAGTTGGACGAACGCAATAAAGAACGTCAAGCAAAAGGCGCAAAAGAAGCTGTAGAAAAAGATATTCTACAAAAAAAATACAAGACATTTTTAGAAGGACTAAATAACCCAGAGCAACAAAAAAAAATAGAGCAGTTAGTTTTTCTCGAAGACGAAATTAATCAAAACACAATATTCAAGACAAACAAAAAGCTACCTGAAATTGAAAAGCAAATAAATCAAATAGACATAAACCGTGTATCTTTATCTAAAGAGTATGAAAGACTAGAAAACAAACTAGCAACGACAAATTACGCAACAAAAGAAGAGCAGGTTGAGGATGTAAATGCTATAAACAGAACAGGCCAAGCAATAAATACTGAAATAAAAAACAGAAACAGAATAGCAAGCGAAGCAAAAGCCCAAATAGATGAGTCACTAGCTATAGAATCGTCAATAGGAAGTCTTAAGGATGAAGTATCTTTATTAAAGAAAAGCTATGAGTTTGGCGATAAAACAACAAACATGTTAGCTGCTGGAATTTCAGAAATAGGCTCTAATTTACTGTACTCAGCAGAAAGATTAAGCGCTTTAACAGATGTGTCAGGGGCAAATAATCTAAGTCCACAAGAAGTAGCTAGAAGACGACAAGCTAAGTTAAAGCAATTACAAAGCGAAGCCTTAAACAGAAGAGCTACTTTAAACACCTTTAGAGAAAACACGATACCACCAAGCGTTGAGCTAGAAAAAATAAGTTCTTTTGGCGATTTTGGTGAGTTTGCTTACGATGCTCTAATTCAAACAACGCCTACGCTTGCTCAACTGCTCATACCAAAAATAGGAATAGCCTCTTTTGCTGTGTCTCAACAAGCTAGTAATGAGCTAAACATAAGACAAAGAATAATAGAAAATAAGGTAGAGCTAGATGGTGTAAGCGAAAAACTAAACCTGGCAAATGTTCCATTAGAAGAAAAGTCTTCTTTATTAAAAAGAAAAGCCCAGTTAGAAGCTATAAAAGTACCGAATGAATTAGAGGTTTTTGGTGTTTCAGCAGGTCTTGTCGCAGTTGAACTAGGACTTATGCAGTTAGGTACTATACGCTTACTGGGTAACTTAAAAAGAGCAGCTATGACAGGCACTCAAACTGAATTAAAAACGGCTGTTTCAAGCTCGTTCTTAAAAAAGTTAGGTGTAGGAACTGTAGGGTACACTAAAGACGTTCTAGGTGAAGGCGTTGAGGAAGGTGGTATAACCTTAGCTACAAACTTAGCTGACATGCTTATTTTAGGGGAAAACTATAACCAAGACGGTTCCCAAAGAAACATAGCAGACGGAACTTTAAGCGCAACGGCCGGAGGTTTAATTGTTGGTGGTGTTCTTTCAGGAACTACGTCAGCGGTAGGATTTGCCGCTAGAGAAATAGCAGATAAAAACGCAAGAACAACAATAGTAGCAAATACTATTGAATCAGAAGGCCTGCTTAATAACATAGACTTAATAAACCAAAGCCCGTTTAGAACACAGCAAGAAAAATCTACAATTATTGAAGGCTACCAAAACAGGCTTACTGAGCTAAATAAGCAAAATGCTAAAATTATAAACACAACTTTTGATGCTTACGACAACATGCGTCCAGAAGACAAAAGAAGAGTTCTTGATATAAGCAACGAGTCCACAGCTATATCAATGACTATTTTTAGCTTATCTAAGAACATAGACAATGCAGCAATAGAAGACAGTATAGCAATAAACTCTTTAAATAAAAGGCAAACAGAACTAGAAAGCGAAAAAACAAACTTATTAAGAGCCTCGTCCCCTAGCCTAGAAATTACAGAAAACGGGAACACAATTAAACTAGACTCTAATAAAGAAATATTTGAGAAAATAGCAGATGATAATTTTATAGAAAGCTTTGCAAACGGATTAGTCAAAATTGAGCTAAACAATAATGAAGAAGCTTTTGAACTACTTAACCAAAGAGTAGAAGAGTTTAATAGAACAAAAAATATAGTTCAACAAACAATAGCACAAGCGGTAAACACCAAAGACACTTTTTTCGACGAATTAGAAAACGAAGAAGACGCAATTACTAGGTTAAAAGAGCAAATCGATCCTGCAAAAAACAGAACAGAAGAGGTTAATAGAATAGCGCAAGAGCATACAGAAAGCTACGTAGCCTACCTAGAAGAAAACAATCAGCTAGACAAACTTCGAGACAGTAGTTTTGTGCAAAACTTTCAAGACAACGTGCTTAATTCATTAACCGGTGTAATAGAAGTAGAGTCTAATCAATCACAAACACAAAAAGACGGTGTAAGAGTTGACACAGATGGCAACCCCATAAGTGAGCAAGAGTTTTTAAATCAAACAGGTAGAGACGGTTTAATAACAACTGCAAAAATAGAGTCTAAGGTACAAGAAATAAAGAACAGAAAATCTTTGACTAAGCAGCAAGCTATAAATCAAGCCACTGACGAACTAGGAGGAATGAATCCGCAACAGCTAAACGCTAGAGCAGAAGAAATACTAGCAAATCAAGATTCAACACTTAAAAGCGAATCAGAAATATACAAGCAAGCAATAGACGAGTTAGCGCCTAGACCAGCACAAACAGAAAAAGCTAGAACACAGGCTCCTGCAAACACGCAAGTAAATGAAACAACACAGGCACAAAATACTATTGCTAATGCAAACGTTCAGCCTACAACTGAACAAAGTACACAACAAGAGCAAGATAACGCAGTACAGCCCACCGTTGAGCCTACAACAAGTGCTGCAGCGGTTGAAGAATTAATAGAGGTTGACGAGTTTGATGTTATAATGAATGGCGAAGCTCAAAAAAGAAGGTTAACAGGAACATATACTAAAGACGGTGTGGTTTTCACAAGACAAAATAGTAACACTAAAAACCCTAAAGGAAGCTCAATCAAAATAAGGTTTGCCGATAATACGCAACAAGAAGTTCAATACCAATTAATAGAAGCTGAAAACCTGCAGCCTTCTCACCTTTCAGGAAACCGAAACCCTAACTTTTTTATAACAGAGGCACAACCTAAAAACAGAAGAGACCAAGCTTCTCAAAAGCAATCAGATAAAATAGCATCAGACCCTAACTTTGAAGAACTCGGAGGCAACTCTCTTGCTTATAGCGGTGCGCCAGTAGTAAATGAAAGAGGTGAAGTTATTCAAGGAAACAACAGAAGTGAAGGTTTAAAAAAACATTATAATAGCGGAAGCTTAAAATATAAAAGTGACTTAGAAGCCAACGCAGAGCAGTTTGGGTTTACTAAGAACCAAGTCGCTGAAATGAAAAATCCAGTTCTCGTAAGGGTTGCTAATGTAAGTGATGCAAAATCTATAGAATTAGGTAATTTTGACGTTAAAGATATTGAAACAGGTGGTAAAAGAAGAATAGACCCCGTGGCCACATCTAGTAGGTTACCTAGAACTGTAAAACAAAAAATAACTGAAATTTTATTCCAAAACAACAACGACCAGACACTAAATAATTCCATAAGAGAAAATATTGATGCTGTTATAGGCGTTCTAAAAAACTACCTAAACGACGCGCAACTATCAACTTTAATAAATAAAAACGGAGACCCTAACCCAGAGGGAATTAAAGACATATCTGTTTTAATCGAGCATTTTCTTTTTGAAGACGGGGACAGCAACCTTCCAGAATTGTTTGAATCACTAAGCTTTAATGCTAAAGAAGGTATTTTAAAATCATTGCCAAAAATACTAACCTTACAGCCATCAAAAAGCATATTGAAAGAACTGCAAACTGCTATAATAATATACAACGAGTTTTCTAAAAGTGGTATAGCCAACTTTAATGAATGGTTAAACCAAAGCGATGTTTTTAACGAAGGCCAAACCCCTTCAACAAAGTACGACCCTTTAGATTTAGCTGTAGCAAAAGTATTATTAGAATCAAAAAAGCAAGAACAAATAAGGTCGGTTTTTAATGAGTACGCAAGAATAGCAAATGGATCACCAGGAGATATGTTTACAGAAAGTTCTAGTCCTAAAACGAAAAAAGAAACAGTAAAAGAAATATTTAAAACAAACATACAAAATGAAAACACTAAAACAAATACAAGAACAAAAAATGCAGTGGATGAACCAAGCTCTAGAGACAGTGAAAGCAAAACAAAACCAAAAGCTGAAAAGCCCAATTCCAAAAAAATAAAAAACGTATTTAATCAAGATAATATAAAAGATGATTTAGATTTTTTAGATGGTCTTAAGATAGATTTAAACGCGTCCTTTGCGACAATACCTTTTGCACCGCAAGTATGGAACGCCTTTATAGAGGCTTTAAAAATAGCAAGGCAAGCAGGAAACACAATACAAAAGTCAGTTGAAATCGCGCTAGACGAATTAAGGAAACTAGGCACTAGTAATTCTGAATTAAAAGCTATTGGAAATTTTTTCTCTAAAAATGCTAACGTAAAAATAAACCTAGACTTTTTAGATAATAAAAAGTCAAATCAAGGCAATAAGACACAGACATTTGCAGAAAGAGTTTTAGAGTCCGAAAACACAAGTAATATTCTAAAGAAAAAATTAAGCAAATTAGATATAAATTACACCGAAGAAAACCAAGCCTTAGCAGAAGATAACGCTAACCAAATAATAGCTGAAATAGGCATAGAGCAAGCTTATAAGTTTGCTAAAGAAGGTGTTATAAGAGGTGGTGCAAGAACTTACATTGAGATGAAGATGCAAGAAAACATGAACGAAAGACTTAACATTGCAATAGAAGAAAACGACAACGCTGCAATGGACGAAATATCTACTGAATTATCTGAAATCTATAAAAAATATGCAGACGAAAAAAGATTGACAGGGCAAGAAATCGCAATGTTAAACAGAATATACAAAAGGTCTTCTATTCAGTTTACTGTTGACTTTGTAAAGCAACAATGGCAACAAAAATTTGAAAGCGAAATACCGGCTGCTCTTGTAGCAAAACTAAAAAAACAAGAGCAAGTAATAAAGGATTTAGAAAAGGAAGTAAAAAAACTAGAAAAAGAAAGGGGAAATGAAAACGAAGCAACTTCATTTAAAAACATAAAACAAATTTACGACTCTAAAAGAAACCAGCCGTCACAAAGCTCTTTAAGAAAAGCTTCCAGAGCTTTAAGAAAGCATAAGTTCACATCAACCGTTAATGATTTAAGCACGTTACAATCCTCTCCGTTAGGGCTAGTTACAGCTATATTTGATGGTGCAATAGAAACAATAGCAACTGCGTTAGACGCAGGCGCCACTTTAAGCGAAGCTGTAAACAAAGGCGTTAATGAAATTAAAAACACTGATTGGTACAAGGGACTTTCAAAAGACTCACAAAATGTAGCTATCAATAAAATAAAATTAGACGTAGACAGTTTTCTTTCAGAAGAAATAGTTATTCCTACAACTGACGGAATTGAACAAGATGCAGTAAAAATACCGCCTCAATTACTATATGATTTAATAGCAACTGGAATAGACAATATAGGTGACTTAACAAGAGCCGTTCAAGAAATAATAAAAGAGGACTATCCAAACCTTACAGAACGAGAAGTAAGAGACGCTATAACAAAGTATGGAACTAAAATAAACGATACAAAAAGTGATATTGAAAAGATACTTTCCTCTTTAAAAATAGACGGAAATCAATTATCAAAACTAGAAGATTTAGGGGAAGGAAAAAGACCTTTAAAGAGAAGTAATGGTGTTAAATATACAAAAGAACAATCTCAAAAAATAAGAGAAATACAAAGGCTTCTTAGAAAGTTACCTATAGATGATAGTGCAGATACAGAGTCGCACTATAAGTCAGCTTTAGAGTCTTACAAAACAAGATTATCTAACCGTTTAGAAGAGCTTAAGAAAGCAGTAAAGAATAGCGAAATAATTAAAAACGAAAAAAGCAGCTTAACTTTAGATGATGATGCAAAAAATTTAAAAGAAGAAGTTGCGCGAGTTCAAAAAGAATATGATATAATGTTTTCTGAAACTGATGAAGCTTTTCAGGCTAGAGTTAATCAAGTCTTAACAAGAAAAAAAACAAGACTCAACAACCTTTTGGAAATGATCGAGTTTTTAAATATTGAACAAAAAGAACAACCAAAAAGTAGACCTGAAAAGGTTTTTTCTAAAGAAATATCTGATACAGACGAAAAAATAAAGCAAGCGCAACAAGAATATTCTGAAATATTAGAAGACATGGGTATTGCGGAATCCAAGAGAGTTGAAAGAGCTTTAGCCTACATTAACACAAGAATTAACAATTATCAAGAAAGACTTAGAAAAAAAGATTTTGCAAAAAGCAAACCAAGACCTCTTGTATCAGACCCAATTATAGGTAAGGCAAAACAAAAGTTACTAGAAGCTAAAAACAGATTCCAAGAAGAACTAGAAAAAGAAGAAAGAAAAAACAGAACAAAATTTCAAAAAGCATATGACTTTTTATTTGAGCTATGGAACATACCAAAAGGAACGCTTGCTTCTTTTGACTTCTCAGCTATGTTTAGACAAGGTATAATGCTAGGTTCTTCAAACCCAAGAGAATATGCTAGAGCAACTAAAGTAATGCACAAGGCTATTTCGGAAGACTACTATAATGAGTTTGTTGCTAAAATAGAAAACTCAAAGTATTTTCCACTGATGATGGAATCACTTTTAGAAATAACAGATACAAGCGGAAAAATAAACAAATCAGAAGAGTATTTTATAAGCAACCTGACTAAAACAAAAATAAAAATAGCAGGTAAAAATGTCAATTTTGTCGGAATAGGACTAGAGGTTTCTGAAAGAGCATACTCTTCTTTTTTAAACAGCCTAAGAGCCGATGTTTTTATAAAAGGTGTTGATATTCTTGAAATACAAGGACAAAGCCCTGCAACAAACCCAAAAGCATATAAAGATTTAGCTAAAGTAATAAACTATGCCACAGGAAGAGGTAAACTTACAAAAGACGATAACGTCAACAAACTTCTTAATGCCGTGTTCTTTTCACCAAGAATGATAACTGGAATGTTCGGATTATTAACTATGGCCTCTAATCCTACAACCACTAAATATGCTAGAACTCAAGCTTTAAAATCTTTAGCTACTTTCGTAGGCTACCAAGGTTTAATAAAACTACTTTTAGGTTCCGCTTTTGGTTTAATAAACTCTTTATTTATTGATGAAGAAGACAAGGAAGAAGTGGTTTTGCTTAATCTAGACCCTAGAGAAACTGACTTTAATAAAATAAAAATAGGAAACACAAGATATGACACCTCAGCAGGTTGGGGTGTTGCCTTAAGAACGGCTGCAAGATTTATTACATCCGAAAAATCTTCAAACGGAGTAGTAACAAGTTTAAACGAGGGGTTTAAATCTAATTCTTTTGATGAAGTAACTAACTTTTTTAAAAATAAATTAAGCCCTTCGGCTAGATTTTTGTATAATTACAAAGCAGACAATCACCCAACAGACATATATAAAACCCGAGAAGAAGCAACAACATATGATTACGTTCAGGCATTATTCGTTCCTTTAACAATATCAAGCACAATGGAAGATGTTTCAAATTCTATGGATAACAAACAAGGTTCTACGGTAGCTAAAACAACGTTTAACTTTATTCTTAACACTTACGGAATAAACTCTATGACTTACGGGGAAAAATTGCCTAGCCTAAAAAGCAATCAAATGTCACCGCCTAAACTACCTACGCTTAAATCACCACCTAAACCTTAAAAGAATGGACACTCTTATAACAAAACAAATTACAACCATAGAAAAGCACATAGAAGCTCTATACAGCAGCTATGAGAAAATGATTGATATTCTCAACAAAGAAATGGATAGCACAGAAGATGAAGAAGGTAAAGTTTCTGTTTCGCTAAAAGATAGCCAGGTAAAAAACTTTGCTGACGGAATAAACAAGGCCGCTGAAACCGCTGACAACTTGCTGCAGAGAATACAAGAGAAAGAAACCCAGCTACAAAAAATAAAGTACCCTAACAAAAAAGAAGAAAAAACAGCAGACGACAACCACCTAAATAAGAGACTTAAGTAATGGACAAAAGCTACAGAGGAAGAATAAGTGAAAAGCTTAACCCATACGACATAGTGCCTAAAAAAGACTATGACAAAGCAAACAAAGAGAAGTCATGGGAATTTAGAGATTATCCAGAGTACGATATAAACTTTATTTGCATAAGTAAGGACGGAACACTGGGCGATATATTCAAGGTTGGCGATTTATACATTGGGCTACCTAGCGAAAAAATAGACGGTCTCATAAATAAAGCAGACAACAACGGGGTAGTAGATAAAAAACCGTGGGTTAAAGAAGTAATAAATAAAAACAAAAAACCAAAGTACGCAAAATGGCAAAGAAATACCGAACACCTAAAAGATTTTGAAGACGTTTGGTTTAGTTACAAAGCTAGAATGAACAAAGAAAAAGCAGGTATTAAACGCCAGCAGGTAAGAAATCAGTTTATTTTAGAAAGAAACAACTTACTAAGAAAAAACAGCGAGTTTGTAGACAGTGAATTTGATAAAAGAGAGCATGGTATATTTGTTAAAATAGATGAAGACACCCACTACATAACAGGCTCTAACTGGATGTTTTTACAGCACTACTATCTTACAGAAAGCGATATGTACCCTAGCTTTAGAATGGTGCAAACAGAGGTTCATTGGCACTGGGAAGCTTGCGTTGCAGACAGACGTTCATGGGGCGAAATAAGAGGTAAAGGGCGAAGATCATTTTGGTCTGTAGAAGCAGCCTCAATAGCTCTTGATATGTTTAGTTCAGTAAAGTACGCAGAAATTCCAATAGTTTCAGAAAGAAAAGATTTAGCAGAAAAGTTGTTTAGCGGTAAAATAGTTAAGTCATGGGAATATTTTCCTATTTACTTTAAACCTCTTATAGAACTACCTAATGACGAGCCTAAGTCTGTTTTATCAATCAATCACGAAACAGAGCGCAGAGAAAGCGGAAACATATCCTTCTATCCTACAAAAGAAACTGCATACGATAGTACTAAGGTAAAGCCTTTCTCTATTAACGATGAAATAGGAAAATGGGAAGAGTGTTCGCTTATCGCGTATCTATCAAGACATGAAAAATGTCACACGCAAGGCGGTGGAAAAGCAAAGTTTGGTAGCACCGCAGGGGAATATTTTAAAGGTGGCGGACTAGAATTTGAGGTAGAATTTAAAAACGCAAACGCTAAAGAAAGAAACAAGTTAACCGGTAGAACAGCAAACGGGTTAATCTCTTTTTTTATAGACTATTGTTACACAATGACAACGCCAAAAGAATTTTTTGACGAGTGGGGATATTCAGTTGTATTTGACCCAAAAGAACCTATTATTAGTCAAAACAACGAAATCTTAGAGTTTGGGGCAGAGTCCTATTGGAACGCTACTCACGAGCAATTAAAAGCTATTGGTCAAAAGAAAGCAATTAACGGATTTTTAAGAGACAGCCCTAGAACAATACAACACATGTTTCGTAACGAAGGTGGAAAAAACAATGACTTTGATATTGAAAACTTAAATAATCATGCTGACTTCTTAGACTCGATTACCGACTATGACATGAAACAAATAGTCTTTACAGGTAATCTAGCTTTTCAAGGCGAAAAGTTTAATAGCAATGTAGAGTGGCAGCCTCACCCTAGAGGTAAATTTAAAACAACGTGGATTCCACCAAAAGAGTTACAAAACCAATCAAGCATTAGAGAGTTTCACGGGCAAAAATTAAGAATGCCTGATAATAATAATATAGGCGCTTTGGGTGTAGACAGCTATGATATATCTCAAACAGCAGACGGTAAAGGCTCTGACGGAACAATAAGCGGCCTCACAAAAACAAATATGGCAGGTGCGCCTAACAGATCATTTTTCTTAGAGTATTGTGAACGGCCAGACAAAGTTGAGTTTTTCTATGATGATGTAATAATGGCTTGTCAGTTTTTTGGAATGTTTGCTTTAGTCGAGCAAAACAAACCAAAACTTTGTGAGTACATGACGGCAAACGGCTATAGAGGTTATTCTATGACAAACCCAACTAAAAAATGGAAAGATGCTTCACCTTTTGACAAAGACCATGGCGGTATAGCTTCATCAAAACAAGGAAACAATGACCAAGCAAGTCTCTTAAAAGACTACATATTTGACAACATAGGCGTGAACCTAGAAACCGAATGTAAAGTTTACTCTAAAAAAAGAATACAAGAGTGGATAGATTTTAATGTTAATAAACGCAAAAACTTTGACCTTGCAGTAGCAGACCAATTAGCTTTGCTTGCTTGTCAATACATGGCTAACCAAAGAAAAACAGTAAGCATAGGACAAAACACAGGCATGTCTTTAATGGTTTTTGAAGCATAGCACATTACCTAGAACAAGTATAAGATAGAATTATTTTTATTATTTTTGAATTTACACAAAAAACAAATGTCAAACTCTTTATCTAGTAATAACTTTCCCGATGATAACCTTAATAATAAGGAAAAACTAGACTTATCATTTGGTGCCGATGTAGGTAAAGCTATATGCGGGCAATGGTATAATAACTCAGCTATAAGCCACAGAAGAACTTGGGTTAGAAAAATGAGGGAATATTCTCGTGGCGAACAAACCACCGACTACCGAATAATAATTGAGGGAAAGAATTACAAAAAAGACGTTAAGACCCATAAGATAGAGTACGACAAGTTGTTGCGTGTTATGCCTACTTTTAAGGATATAGTTATTAATCCTATTGACGAAAGTTTATTTGTGCCAAAAGCAGAAAGCATAGATGCGACTAGCATAGACGAAAAGAAAAACTACTTTGACAAACTAGAAAAAGCATTTTACACAAAAGATGTAATGGCACAAGCTAGTGCCGCAAGTGGGATAAACTTAACAGACCCAAACACGCCTCAAACACAACAAGAACTTACTGTTAGAAAGCTAGAGTATAAGCCCATGATTGAGCTAGCGCAAGAGCTATCAATAACAGAAGTTATGAAACATCAAGAGTTTGAAATAATAAAAGATAGGGTAGATGAAGATTTGTTTGACCTAGGACTTGGTGTCGCCAGACATTATACAGACAAATCAGAAGGTATTATCTTTAAGTATGTTGATCCTTACAATTTTATTCACAGTACTTTTGAATATGAAGATGCTAGAGACTTAAGGTATGCTGGTGTGTGGAACAAAGGGACTCTTGCAGAACTAGAAAAAGAATGTGGTGGACTAAGCGAAGCTACTAAAAGTGCAATAATACAGACCGCAAAAAACAACTCAGATAAAAAGCAACACGGAAACGGATTTAGCAACGGACAAGTAAATTCAGAAGACGATGAAAGACTTTACGAGTGGGTTTCTTTTGCTTACAAAACGTCCTTAAAAAGAGTTTATAAAAAGCAAAGAACAAACAAAGCTACTACTCTTACAGATAGAACAAATGATGAAGGAGAAAGCTCAGAGTACAAGCCTACTAATGCAAGTAAGAGAATGGAAATACCCTATAACATTTGGTTTGAGGGAATATATGTTCCTGATGCAGAAAAATGTGTTAGCTGGAAATTAATAGAAAATCAGATAGACGAAGGGGTTAACAACGCTATGTGTCCATTTATACTCTACGCACCAAAAGTAAAAAGACTTTCAGAAACAGGAAACGTAAGGTTTGATTCTATGACCGCAAGAGCAATTCCTATAATAGACGACATAGAGCTTGATTGGCTCAAATTTGGGCAGTTAAAAAGAGAGCTAAGACCTAATACAGTTGAAATAGATACAGACGCTTTAAACGAGGTTATGTTAGGTTCTGAAAAAGTAAGCCCACAAGATTTACTTAATATGTTTTTTGGTCGTGGACTTCTTTTAAAAAGAGGTACAAATGACGACGGAGAGGCAATGACCCGAGCTATTACAGAAAACAGCGGTGGAATAAATAACTCTAGCCTAGCTTTTTTAGAAAATCAATTAGCTACCGGACTAAGTAGACTAAGACAAGTTTTAGGAATAAACGAAATACGGGACGGTAGCGCAAACACAAACGCTAGAACGGCTGCCTCTATTCAAAAAATACTAGCAGCAAGCTCTAATAACGCAACAAACCACATAGTTAAAGGAAGTTTTGCCATATCTCTAAAGTTTGCGTCAGCAGCTTCATTAAGGCTTATTGACGTATTGTCTACGCCTGAATTGTCAGACATGTACATTAACATAATAGGAAGAGAAAACGTACAAATATTATCGCTTATCAAACAAATACCTATGCGTAGGTTTGGTATTTACTTTGACTTTAAACCAGATGATGAGGATAGAAAAACATTTGAGCAAGCATTAGTAGAAGCCTATAGTAAAGGAGAACTTAACGCTGCACAGTATTTAAAGGCAAGAGCAATTAAAAACGTTAAAAACGCTGTTAAATACATGGAAATAGTGATTGAAGAAAACACCGCTAGAAAGGAAGCTCAATCAATTAAAACCATAGAAGCACAAGCCGAAGCTAACTCTAAAACAGCCGTTTTTTCAGAACAAGCAAAGCAACAAACTGAAACGGTTAAGTTTGAGTCAGAAAGCACTATATTAAGACTTAAATACTCACTTGACAATGAGTCGGCAAGACTAAAAGCTTTGTCTGAAAACGCTTTGGCGCAAGAAGAGCATATTAGAAAAATGGAAAGGTTGCAGTTAGAGAAAGACGTTCTTTCAGATAAGATAATTTATCAAGAAGAAATGAAAAACAAGCGCGAAGACCAAAGAACAAGTAATCAATCTAAATTAATTGACAAAAGAAAATTTGACAAAGAGCCTACTTTTGGACAGTTAATAGAAGACATATTTGCTAATAGTCAATTACCAACGCAAGAACAAAAAGCGATATAATATTGTTATTTTTACGATATAACTACAGGCAATGGCTAAGATTAAAAACATATTAAGATACCCGCAAGACGTTAAAATAACGGAAAATGACTACGTTATAGGAACTAATGCAGACTCTAATAAAGTAACAAAAAACTTTAAAGTAGGCGACCTTTTAGATTTTTTTGAAACACGTTCTAATATTATAGGTCAAAACAATGTTTTTGTAGAAAAGCAGTATGAAGGTAATGGCGGTTTTCTGTTTGAAAAAGTTTCAGAGGCGGTAAATAGTAACACCGCTTTTACAGTAGCCGCAACAGAACTTTACATAGTCTCAAACGCATATATTGTCTACCCTAGCATAGGTACGTTTTACTTTAAAACAGACTACTACCTTTTTAAACGTGGAAAAGGAACCTACGGGCTAGGACAAACACTAACTATTGAAGAAGATTTTTTCTTTTTGAGAACTACCGAGGGTAAAAGTTTTGTGCAAATAGGCAACTTAGACCCGACTATAGAAACTATTGTTTACACAAGTCTAACAAACCCCGTTGAAGCTGTAAACACGTCTGCTGAAACATACAGCATACAATTAAATAGAGACACGTTTTTTATAATAAAATCAACATCTCAAACAGTACCTGTACCAAATATAGTTTACAGGTTTGTCGGTTCGGCTGGAACATATGGTTTTGGTGGAACGCTAACCGTTGAAGAGGATTTTTTACTTATAGAAGACCAGTCACAAACAAGCACAACAAATGCTATAAATGCAGTTAGTGTTCTCTTTCAGCCTTTAGAGTTTCTTTCGGGAACTAACGTTCAAGAAGCCATAGAGTCACTGTACACTCTTGTATTAGAAGGTAGTGCAGAAAACAATATATCAAGAGTAATCTATGTCACAGACGGAGACTTAACAAGTTACACAGGAACATTAGAGGAAAAAATAGCAAAACATATAAATAGTTTGAACTATGACAAGAAGTCAACAGACTCTGATATATGGGTAGAGTACACAGAAAACACTGGAATATTCAGTCAAGAATTTAACGAAATATTTTCATAAAATGAGCACACAAAGAGACCAAGTACTATTAGAAGTACAGACAGCAATAACTGCGCAAACCCAAGTAAACGGAATTACACCTGCAATACTAGGTCAAATAATAGCAGATGCAATAAGTTTAATAAATCTATCAGTTGTAAATGACTTTATTGTAGTCAACAATATTGTGATATCTTCTTCTAAAGGGGTTAACATACCACAAGGAATTACGGGCATTGGTGATTATGCTTTTTCTGACAACCAGCTGACAAGTTTAACCATACCTAACTCAGTTACAAGTATTGGTCAAAATGCTTTTTTCGGCAACCAACTGACAAGCGTAACCATACCTAACTCAGTTACAAGTATTGGTCAAAATGCTTTTTCCAGTAATCAACTGACAAATGTAATCATACCAAGTTCAGTTACAAGTATCGGTATCAGTGCTTTT
>Ga0222708_1000043_pt1 | contig 37256 bp, 17 predicted proteins | sample AntAcemetage1576_FD_179806 | JGI IMG/M metagenome (GOLD analysis project Ga0222708, IMG submission 179806) | Saline water microbial communities from Ace Lake, Antarctica - #1576 | ecosystem: Environmental > Aquatic > Non-marine Saline and Alkaline > Saline | place: Antarctica: Ace Lake... | reverse complement strand
CTTCTGGCAAATCTCCAGAAGAGAGAAGATCTTTATTTACAGTTACAGATAGATAATTAGAATTACCAGTTCCTCTGATATCTGTTCTGCATTTTAAAAGTTGCTCAGATACATTCGACACATGCTTTCTAATGAGAGTGTCATTATCAACATCATAAATGCTCGGCATGTCATTTAAAATCAAATCTCTAATATCATTTGCACGTTCTTGACCTAGAAAGTTAAAAGTAGTCGGACTTTGAAGAACACTTCCACTAACGCTTGAGAACGACTGAGAAGAAGTTGAAAGCAATTGAACTACATAGGTAGAAAGTGCCGCTTGAGGAGATGTCTCAATAGTTAAAACATTGCCTGTAACATCTACAGATTTAACGCTCAAATCCTGCGTAGATGACGTATTAGATGTCACCTTAACATTGGAAATACCAATGTTCAAATCCAGATTTTCAGTAAACTGTAATTGAATTTCAGTAACAGATTTGTGATTAAACTTAGAAATTCTAAACATTAACGTTCCTCAATTGTAGTCACAACGGTGCCAGCGGCAATGTAAGAATCCCTACCTGCAGAAATGGTTTTCTTCAATCCAGTTAATCCAGATAGATTAAACTTAGTCAATATAACTCTATCAACTCCATTTACAGATGAAGCTGCATTTATAACATCAGAGGAATCTAAAGAAACACCTAGACCTCCACTTGTCAAAAGACTCGAAATCGCTTCCTCTACATTTTGACGTAAAGTTTCATCTGCAATTGTAACAGATGAGGTTTTAACTACATCAACCGAAACATCTATCTCAATACTTGAAGCCGATTTAACTAAAACATCTGCAGTTACAGGTCTCACAGATTCAACTGCAAAAGTAGTATCATTAACAAGTCTATTAAAATCATAAGATACAGTTAATCTCTCTCCTTCCTTAGGAGCAGTATAATCATACGATATGAAATAAGTTGAGCCCGCAGTAGGTTGAGTTAAAGAATCTATACTTATAGTTCCATCTAAACTTCCAGATAAACCTACGAACCCATTGCTAATAACAACTCGGCTGACATTGAAATATCTATTAGAACTGACTTTAATTCCAGAAGATGAAACAGTCATGTTTTCAACAGTGTTTGTATCTATTATAAAGAAAGTTACAAGTAACGTATCACCAGTGATTGGAACATATTCCAAATTACGCTCGGTGGATGAGATTTGCACTTCAGTTCTCTGAAGACTAGAGTCTTCAAGAGCATCTTCACTGTAAGAGTTTGTCATCAATTCATGATTCAATAAATCAAAAGTGAAATCAGTACTTGAGACAAGTCCGTCAGTTAAAGTAACCTTACTCACTCCTGTTACCATACCTACGAATGCGGTAGAAGGTATGGTGGAGCTTCCAATCTTGGACCTTATAGCTTCAGCTAAATCTACCTTCAGACCATCACGCCTTACAGTCATAAGGGAGTCAACTCGTTTAAATCCAGTGCCTTTGATAGTCAATCTGCCCTGCGCAGATATCCCTTGAACATTCATCCTGAGGTAACTTGGAGAAAGTCTTAACAATCTTCCTTCAGAACCACCTGAGTAATCATGACTAACAGGCTGATTTCCGATTGAGTTTCCACCTACTATGAACTTATTCTGATAACCATCAGCCGGAAGTGACAAGAGGGCAGATGTAGGCACCAATGTGGGCACATTGGCAACATAATCGACATATACAGAATCGCCAGCCATTGCCACGTCATCAGGTAATCTAATTACAGCACCACTGAAAGAACCGTTATCATAACCATCAGGAGAGTACAAATCTACCGAATTATATATAACAGTTGCATTATCTCCAGAAGATGACACAGTGTCCGTAGGAAGAGTAATCTCCTTAGCACTAAATGAACCATTGAATAAACTGGTATTGAAAACCTCACGGCCAGTATCATCAGTGATGGATCTAATTCGCTGGATATTTGTAGATACAACAAGTTTACCAGATGCATTAACAACTGTTTCCTCAAGCCTACTGTTAACATTAACAACTCTGCTCACAGGGTGTTCAACTATAACATGATATCCGTCCATCGCAGAGTAAAGAACAGTTTCATTTTCGGCATCAACCTTATTTCCAAAACCCCAGTCAATAGAATCCTGAGTCGTACGAGTAAATAAAGATTGCTCACCTAGATTGTCAAAATCAATCTCGTCATCATACTCAAGTCCCCATAGATAATTTACCTGCAAGGTATCATTGCTTGTTGGCAAAGTACTGCCAGATATCTTAATTCTACCAGTTGTATTGCTAAGGCCTCCATCGAGGTTTTGATTAACAACAATATATCTCTCACCAGTGGTGAGGTTTTCAACTCGGGTGGTGGAAATAACTGGAGTATGCTTCAATGTCAAAATAGATCTATCTGTAGAATCCACAGTTGAATTTTCATTAACTATACTAAAATCCTGAGAGACGCTATTTACCCTAGTCACCTCTGTGAAGTCTAAAGGGTCCTGGCTATTGAAAGGCCCTTTTGAAGTATACTCAGATGGCAAAGATATTTCATTGGATATGAAGTGAATCTTATCAAACCCAAAAGGACTTCCTGAAAACACTCCAGTGTCTTCAATTAGTTCAAAACTTCCCTGAGTTTTACCATTTTCGTCAACATACTTTTCAAGAAAGTTAGGACCAGATGAACTTCCCGACAAAGAAATAATTCTATTTACAGGTTGGTATGGAAGCTTCCCACTACTGATGGATAGAGACTTCCTTTGTTGGAAGTCTAAAAGGGGATTTAAATCTCTCTGACCAAGTATAATATCGTTTGATGAGTCGGTCGCATCACCTCGCCCACCCTGATCTCTCCAAATTAAAGATTCTGTGAAGTTTTCAGTTGCAGTTCCTTGGATATAAACATCAACTTTGCCACCAGTTCCAGAGGCTATGATGATGGGATTACCATCATCATCAATGCCCGTGTCAGTGCCATCTCTAATCATTAAAGGGTCCCCAGGTTCAACAGTCAATGCATCTTGAACTCTAGAGTCTGCCAGGACTGCATTCTTATAACCCAATGCAGTGCCAATATTAGAACCAGCAAACACACCTAAGGCTCTAGCTCTAAACACCTCATCAGTCTCACTGGCAGAGCCGCCAGTAAAACTACTTACATTCGTAACGTTAGATATACCTGGGATCGACTGAGTAGTAAGTTGATACCTCCCAACGTTCCCAGAAGACCCTGGAGATATCGCCTCAGCACCAACTTCAACAGAATATTTATCTGAAATACCTGAGAGGTCTAATTCAGATCGAATCCTAAGAGCATTTGCACTGAATATATTAGAATTTGCAGCTTCCATTGTCACGCTTGATAGCGTTCTAAAGGTCACTCCATTTGATGCAGTAATTAATGTGTTAGATGGGATAAATATATCAGTAGATAAATCATTTGTGGTAAATACAACAGTACCACTAGCAGCAGAACCATTGCTTCTTATGAGGCCCCAGTTCTTTGCCAATCTATCGAGACTGCTGCCACTTGCAGAGGATAAAGATTGCAAGTTTGCAATATTTCTAAGTTCACTGTATAGTTTTGAAAGCTCACTAGCAGGGCCTTCTACAAACAAGTCTCTAGACGGAGAACCAGGCTTAGTATCCAGATCTGGCTGAACAAGCCTGAGAAAATCTATCATACCTAAGACTATTTCATCTAACGATTTAAATGCAACCATTTGTAACCCTCTAATTACACATTTACAATAAAGCTTTCCGTTATCAGCTCATTACTTCGTGCAACTATTTCTATACTTATAACTAATTTACGTTTATCTTGCTCATTTAATTTCACCCCTATCTTTTTAACACTTGCTAACATTTCCTGAGGTGTCACAAATTGACTGTCCTGCTCCTGTAACTGTTGCAATGTTTTTAAATTACCAAGACCATATGATATAGCGTCAATGACTTCTTTCTCAATAACATCTGAAATGGTACTTTGTCCGACAACTCTAGAAAGCAAAGGGGTTCCATACCAAGGGTGAATCTTATTTTCACCCGTCGAGGTAAATAGAATTTTCAAAACATCTTGAATAAGCTTATCCTTATTTTGCAATAAGGAGATACTTCCACCAGATAGTTCTATGTCGCCATTTGTAATTTTAAGACCGAATGACAAATCTACCTCCTAGCGTCCAACTCTACTGCCCACTCCAACTACTCCAGGTGAGCCAGGTGAGGATTTAATAGCATCATTGTAGAAAGCACTTGAAAGTTTAAAGTTCTCTCTAATTTTATCCTCTAGATCATTCAATGAAATTTGGACATCTAAAGAATTAGTGCTAGATATTAGGGCCGCTTCTATCCTATCTGTGACGGCATTTTGATCAAAGATGGGAGTTTTATTCTTACCTTTGTTTTCGGCATTATTTTGAAATGAGTAAAATGGACTATTGAACAATCTAGCCCTAGCGTCTTTATTTAACAGTCCAATTAAAGTTTCAATATCAACTGTGAATAAAGCTAGGAATGTACATAGAATGTCAAATATTGATAGACCGACAGTTTCTCCGCTAAAGTACTGTATCCTTTCTTTTATTAAATTGTATTCTCTTATATCTCTTTCTCTTTGAGATTTTGCACTCGACAGCTGACTGAGGATATTTTCCTGATCAAATGTAACAATATTTGTAAAATCAGATATAAATACATCTGGAATAATGCTTTTAACTACCTCATCCCCTTCTGCCCTATAACTCGTATCCGCACGCTTAACCTCATTAGTTGGAAGCAAACTTATGAACGAGTTAGATACAGAAAGTTGACTTTCTAAAGATTCTATCTTATCATCAATGGAACCTTTTATCAAGCCATTAACAATTACGGTTGAATTACCGCTTCTTTCGGCAGGGTTGTCCTTAACCTCTGGGGAAAATGACACTCTTTTCTTAAACTCGGTCGCCGAAGATACTGCAGATTTATAATTCATTGCACTAGATCTAAGAGCCTGTACGAATTTATTAATCATTCTCAGTTCCAATAAATTATAATTGGAAAGCGAATCAACTGCTGGGTTGTCAAGATTGTCTAACCCTAAGCTTCTAACAAATTGTTCTCCAGTTTGATCAGATTCTTCCGAAGTTAATGGCTGAGCGTTTCCAAGAACAAATGACTTAATATTCTTTGCCAAATCCTTTTTCATGCTATCAGTACTTCCGCTTTGAAGAACTTGTGTGCGCATATAAATTACGCTCTCTAAAAATGGTCTTGGCAACCGGGTGCTACTTGCCCCAGATAATATAAAGTCTCCATCATAGAATAACGGAGCTGTTCTTTTCTTCAAAGGATATATTGGAGTAGATGCATCAACTAACAAGGGAAATAAAGAAGTTCTTCTAGATACATTTGGAAGAATGGATGAATCTAAAGGAAGAGGCTTATTGAGCAAATCAACCATAGTTTGATTTTTAATCGGCTTTTGTAAAATTTGCTCTCTTCCAACTATCCTTCTGGACGCTTCATTTCCAGTTAGGAACTTACCAGGTATGGACGGATCATTTATATTTAAACTACCTGGTGCGAAATAATTCAATGTGCTAGTTTGACTCAGTTGAGACTCTGTAGTATTTAATTCGAAATCTTCCCTTCTTCTTGTGATAATGGAATCATCCCGTGTTGCAGGGAGACCTATGAGTCGAAAGAAAGCATTAACTCTACTTTCAACCCTTTCGCCAACTGGCTCGGTAATGATGTTTTCAACTATCTTGTTAGGAATAGGTCCCATATCACCCCGAGCGCCATCAATATTACTGATGATGCTGCGCATGAATTGGGAGGGATCAAATGAGACCCCTTGAACGTCTCGTTGTTTAACTGCATCTGAAGAAGCTGTCATATTATCTCCTTACTCTGCCACCTCTAGATTGGACATATTGAGGCTGACGTCTGGTGCGAGGCGCAATTGTCCGCTCAGGGACAAACTCAACCCTAACAATCTGATCTTTAACGGATAAATCTGAGAACTCAGATATAGTTGAGCAAACTTTATCCCTAACTATAAACCTGGCAGTAATGTCAGCTATACCTACAATTTCACTTGAAATAGGAGCGTAGAACGAGCCAGTATCTGGATCGAATTCTACCTCTCCCACATCTCCTAATGTAGTTAGAAATTCAGCCCTAAAGCTAGAACTGGGAAGTAAACCTCCAACAAGTAGATCGTTTCCACCTTGATCCTTTATCCTTAAAGATAAGGTTGAAAAGTCTTTGCCATTTGCAAGAACAAATGGTTTAGATGCTTCAAACACACTGGTAACAGAGCTAACTCCAACGCAAAGAACTTGATCTGCAAACTCAGCGACTTCTTCCAAATAATTGTTTAGAAGAGGAATTGGATCCACAGGTTTTGTAGGATCTTCTGTAAGCTCATCTAACAACTCCTGTAAACCTTGCTCTGGAGGTGGAGGAAAGCTTTGACCAATTTTCTCCTTCAATGGATCCAATGCATTCAACCCAGGTGGTAAAGAGCCTATATCTGCATTGATCAAAGAGGTCAATGATTGAGCAGCAGATTGAATATCATTCTGACACCCAAGTCCAATCAAATTGTTTTTAAGAAGCTCTGTTTGAACTGGGAGTATTTCATATTCTACTTCGTCGCCAGTTTCAAATGTATCATCAAATACATGAATAACACCAAGGGACCTCAGAGGTATATACCCAAGCCCTTGAAGTTGAAATAAATCTCTAACAATCTGTTCAGATGCCGTAGTATTAGGAAGGCCTAGCCCAGCCAGCATTTGAGGCAAAGTTGGGAATTCATAAACTGCACTTGCTATTACAGATTGTGCATTAGCAGTGTCTTTATAGCTATAGCTCATTATAACTTCACGGCTTGAATCGTACGTAATGGCTTGGTCTGCGGTAAATGGAGTAATGTTATTACCAACAAAAATTACAACTGCACCATTTTCATAATCAACCATGTAGTTACCAAAACTCTGTGGCAATGTACCTGCAACAAATGGTATCTCGTTTATAAATAAAGGATGAGAACCTCCATTTGGAAGTTTAAACTCAACCGATCCAGCAGCACCAGATGCAGTCTGAGTGGTTCCGGGTACTACAATTGGATCGAAATCCATACCAACGGTATTGTAACTGAACCTTTTCCTTTCAGCAATGACAGTCCTTTCAACCAAACTACCACTCGGCCTTGTGATTTTGACTTTAATTGTAGCCGGGTCTTGTCCCGCCTCACTATCACTCGTGCCTCCTAAGAAGCTTGGCAACTTAGGCAACGGCACAGGTATGGCATCAGGAGGTATAATGAAATTCTGTATTTCAGATAACTCAGATGCACTGAATTCATGGCCAACTCCAATCTGAGAAACAAGGCCGTTCTCATTCGGTTGACTAAATGCAGTTTTATATTCCAAGTACATTGCAGGTTGCACAAACACTACATCTTGCCATTCATCAGGAGCCGTGGGTACAGTGAAATCAGGAATATTAAGGCCACCGACAGAACCAGAATCTAAATTAAGATCCTCGATGAAATCATCAAGAGCTCCAAAGAGAGAACCATTCACAGCATCAAGAAGGAATACAATAGCATCTATAATTGAGGAAAGAGTTATCTCAACAAGATCTTCAATTATACCGACAACCCTATTCATAACATCAGTCACAGTTTCAAGCACTGGGCTAAAGACGTCCAATAAGTATGTAGCAAGATCTTTTAATGTAAATTTCTTAACAGTATTTAATATCAGACCATTCCCGGCAGGTGGGTTGATAATCATCGGCGGACAATTTTCAGTAGTACAGCACGGACTATCTCCAGCAGGAGCGCCAATACAGAAAAACTTAGCACCTAAACCTAAGAACATTTCAAGCAAATCTAGTATAAATTTAATTGGGCCAAAACCGGCAATTGTATTTGCAAAATCTTGAAGCAGCTCACAGATTTTAACACCTATATTGTCAATAGCACTGATATTACCTTCTGATAAATAAGTCTCTATAGATAGACCGCACTCTACTACGTTTGCAATAATAGGGATCAGAGAACTTACAATACCACCTACAATTGCAGTGATTAATTTCGCTGCATTTATAGCATGAAGAATTGCTGAAAGAGGAGGATAGAGAGCTATAAGTGGAGGAACTACATTTAAAAATAAATCAACCACCGTAAGAATAAGAGGAACTGGGTTGAAAAGCGAGCAAATAATATCAATCAAAGCTCGGATGACATCCAAGATGATGTAAAGAGGTGCAAATAAAGCGAACACACTTCCTAGTACTCCTGCTATAGGGGATATGTATTCGGTGATATGCTTATGTTTAGGATCCCCAATTGGCTTTATTTTTCCGCCGCCAGGAGTGTTCATTTTTAAGAACTTTTCTTCAGTTAACTTGCTTCGATCCACAGGTTGAAAGTTCAAATCATAAGGAGGGGAGAAGTTAGCTCCCAAAGAACTTGCAATCAAATCACTAATCGGATTAGTAGGACCAACTATTGAACAACCCATTATATCTCCTTACCTGTCTGACTTATCAACCTAGCGGGACTTATAATATCTCCCGTATCATCCACTGTACCATGTACAGCTACAGTTGAACCTGCAAGCATAAGAACACCATTTGCTTTGAGAATTAAGTTTTTTGAGCTTTCAAGAATCAAATTCTTGCCCGAAGCCGCAGTTTTAATTCGCACAGCATTTGCATCAATAGATATCTCATCAGTCCCCTTGCTACCTTGAACTACCAATTTAACCTTTGGGTCCGCAATCTTCTCCTCACCTTCAATACTATCACCACCAATTTGTATAAATACACTTCCATCCAACTGGCTAATGATACTAGCATTATTGGACTCCGCTCTGGTTTTTCCAATTCGACTTATAATACCACCTGATGTATCCAAGACCATAGATTTATGATCAATGAAATCTCGACCAATGTTAAACTCAACGCTGCCGTCCAAATTAGCAAAAATGCTTCTACCACCAACATTTGGAACAGGGGCTCCCTCTTCGGCAAATGCATTGTTCAGAGATATGTTTCTAATTGCCGTAGGAGGTGTTGCAGGAGTTGAAGCACCAGCCGAAGATACAGGTAAAGAAGAAGCCGCCGCTCCAACTATGTCATCAAATAAGTTCGAAAAGGCATCCGCAGAACCATCAGGGACAAATGCAGATTGTCCAGGAGTTCCAGGTATATTAGGCCCAACTAACGCTTTAGGAGCAGTATTAACTATATCATGATACGCAGTCCTATATGCAAGAGTAGGTCCACCTTTTTCCCCAATATTGCCTGGAGCTAAGTGAACAGGAATCCCATCACTGGACAAATCACCATAAGCTAGGTGAAATATATCCTGATTAGTATCAACACCATCTACACTAGTAGGTCTGAAGAATATATCTCGTGGATTAGAAATATCATTAAATTGAGAATCGTTACCAGTTGAATCTGACGTCTGAGATGCAGATTCGTCAGTTGAATCTTTCGCCCTTAAATTAGCAGTAACATACCTTGTTAAAAGTGGAATGTTCCCCACATTTGAAGAGGCAGGGATGTTAATCTTGGTAAGTCCTTCACCATCTACATCGAAGCTCCACCTTGAGTGAGTATGTCCAACCGCTAAGTCATCACCACCTTCCAAGGTAGTGGTCGAAACCTGACCTTTAGAAGCCTTTCTGGAATTTATTTCATAATGAAGCTTAACACTTCTTCTAGTTAGGGTCTCTAACTTTTGAAGTCTTTCCTTGGTGCTTTTTTTTCCCTCAGTGTCACCAGGAAACAAAATAGGACTACGATTTAAATCAAGTATATTTCCATAAATGTCGACAAGAGTTCCTTCAGTCTTTTCTATCAAAAGATTAGGATTATCAGTGTTGAGATTTAGAATATTGTATCTTGTATTGTTACGGTTACTTGGCTGAAATAAGAAGTCATGCTCTTCATCTTCATTAAGTCTAGATGCTTCTTCATCCAACGTATCAACCATATATGATTTTGCAAATTCATATACTATACTTTTGTTTTCTATGAAAGGAGGATTTCTTTGAGCTTCACTTAATCCATCTTTTAATGAACTGGTAATTGAAGCTGGTGCAAATATAGGATCTCTTGAGATAGGTGTTAGATTTCTCAAATAAGATGAGTTCGTTATCTTATTCTCAAGAGCTTCATCCTTGCTAGTAAGGCTTCTCAAGTCTCTTAGAATAACTCCTGACACTTTAAATCCAGCCTCAGTAGACTGAAGCGTTTCCTTTACACTTAACACAGAGCGATCACTGCAATCTAGATCGAAGAACGAATCTCCGAAACTCATATTGATGCAACCTAGATTCGCAAGTCTTATTTCAGTGCCACCTATTCCAGAAAGTGCAACCTCTCCTCTTCCAAGTTTAGGGTAACCGGAAGTACCGACATAGATATCCTCGCTGTTTCCTTCAAGAGTGGAGTCTTTAGAGAATGCAGAGGATGGGAGCGTAGTGAGGATGACAGGCTGTTCTCGATAAGACCAGCCTACTGCTACCATAGTTCCAGGCTCAGGATGATGATAGACTCCCGAATCCATGCCACTACTTGGATTCGGGAGAGCTACGCTAAATCTCTGCTGATCTATTCTGTCATAAAGCCTAATGGTGCATTGCTGTCGAGCATAGTCAACAGCTTCAATAATACCAACTCTAATAAGATTTTCAAAAGTCCCATTGTAACTCATATTTTCCTATACACTTAACTACTGTTACCGGTCTCTTGCAACTTTATAGGGTCTTGATCTCCATAGCGAGACTTCTCAGCAACGAAGAATATATCAATAGCATTAAGCGGAAGACCTACACCATCACCATCTACAAATGAAGTTAGTCCAGACCAAGCTTGAGCTGAAGGAAATCTTCTTAATTTTTCCTCGCGTTCAGATAACTCGCTAGTTGAACTGATATTAATAGGCGGAATTAAAATAACATCAGACTTCTTAAAACGACTCTCAGATAAGTTTCCACTAGTTTGTTCTGTAATCTGCCCGCTTAGCATATCTTGAACCCAGCTTCCAATGTCCTTAGCCTTTTGAAAGCTGTCATTCAAACCATCTACATAATAAGTTCTAACTTCAATTTTAACTTCACCTTGTTTCTTTTTATTAATACGACCAGAAGCCTTCTGTATCGCATTCTGAACTTTATTCAAATTCTGAGGTCTCTTTATAAACTCAGATTTAATATCTCCCATATTGAAATATGATACATTGGAATATTCTGGTAAGAACAATGTCTCCAAGAATACTGAATGGTTAGTGGAAACTGAAGCCCTGTTCACAGCTATGTTACCAAAAGCTCTTCGCTGATTTGCCAATAAGCCCTTTCCAATTATGTCAAGAGTAGTCGGAATATATTCTCCCAATGCTCGTCCATATTCTAATGTGAGTGTAGTTGTAAAACTACCACTGGAAAATACAAAGTTATGAGACACTTTAGTTACATAGTATAGCATACTGCGATTGTTCAAATATACTACATCTCCAACCTGGTAAAACTCATTACCAACAAGTGTCACAGTTCCTTGATGGATTTTTCTACGCTCTTCCTGTAATTTAAATATAGCATATGGCGCACATTGACTCTCTGGGTTTGTGAAATCTGGACGAAATATGGGCTGACCAGCTCGGTATCCAAACTGCCTCCATGAATCAAAATCTGTAGAACCTGCCCATAATACTTTGGCAACGCCTCCTAAAGATCCATCTCTGCCACTGAGAAAGTCCTGATTTCCAACAACCTCAATTTGGTTAAATTCAGGAGTGTTTACCCGCAAACTCATACGCAAGATAACATCATCCATTATTATAAATCTTTTTCCAGACCGAAACCCTTCTTCATTAGTTAAGTCATTCTCAATAAGACTTTCCATGTATTTTGGAAATGCAGGAATATCTCTATTTACTCCTCTCAATTGTGCAGAAACACTACTTGGTATAAAAAGTTCATCAGATTGAGAGTGACCACCAGTCTGACCTTCCAGTAGATTGAAATCTCTAGCATTCTCAATTATTTTCAAATATGCTCTGCCAACCAGTTGTCTTTTTGAGACCAGTTGAGCTATTTCGTTAACAATGTTCAAACGAGTTATCGAAGCAACAGTACTAGTTGAAACGTTAGATCTTGCAATTTCCTTTCTTGCATTGTCAATGCTCGTGAGGTCATTAGTCCTTTTAATTTTATCAGTCCTTCCAAGCAATTGATTGATATTATTCCGAACATTGATCAATGATACTGCAAATTCGGATGGATTGAATTCCTGAGATTTGTTTCTCAACTTTTTTTGTTCTGTGAATTCAAAAAGAGAGGATTTCTTTAATTGAGATTGTAGTAAGTCTACATCCAATGCCCAGGTTACCCCTCCATCTGCAGTATCTATTGACAAGGTAAGATCATTAACACCTCTTCCGTCAATTGTAGATTCAAGTGGCTGCCCAAGTAGAAGAATGTTTTCTAAAATCTGTAATTCAGTAAGTAGAATCTGATCTTCAATTAATTCACTCCTACTCTTAAATAGACTGTGAATAAATTCAGGAACATAGCCGACTCCCTCTGTACTCTTGAGAGAGATTAACTTCAAGAGTAAGCTCAAAGGCGTCTTGTTATATTCAGGGGGCCTAAAGACGATGTTACCCTGACTGTCTGCAAACAGTTCAAATCCAACGGTTTGAGCTGCAGTGGAACACAAGTCTAAGGGAGATTGATAAGTCGATTTGAACAAATCAGGTTTACCAGATTTTAATTCTCTCGCAAAAGCCTGTATGTCAAGATCTGAATCATACTGTTCCGAAACCACAAGAAAGTTTTTATCAAGATTATATCTAACATCTTCAGGCTTTTTTCGAACCTGATATTTCAATGTCCTATTCTTGTCCTCAATTTCAACATCATCGAAACTAAGCAGAAGATCATTTCCAACAACTGAAAGTGAAGCTGCAGCTGCATCAGCGCCATCAGAGTTAAACCCTTCTTTTGCACCATTTATAGCTTCCGTCAAAGCAGCCTCTAACTTACCCCTCTTCACTTTAAGGTTTAAAAGATTGCTGTCAATGATAGCATTCCCAGATGTACTTCTTCCCTTTAGCTGATCCTCAATATCCGCAATTTGTTTTTCGAGTTTAATTCTCTCGCCATTCAATCCATCCATCTTACTTTTCTCTCTAAAGGCAGATGCTGCAACTGATGGAGAGACTATTGAAGACTTAGATGGGACGAAGTTTCCGAGAATCGTCGACTGCCTTTCAAAGAAGTCAAATAAATAATTGAAATAGAACTTATTCTGATTGGTGTTGTCGATAGTATAAGTGCCGATGTCGAGAGAGTGTCTCAAGAATGTTGCGTAATTGTGAGGCCTGCCTGTAACAAGTATACTAACTACATCAGCGGCATCAAGACCTGCAAAAGGATTTTCAAATGTGGAAACACCATACGTCTCAACCACATCCGCGATTGTAGACCCCTTTCCATTCAAAGGTTTCTTCGTACTCACATTTAAAGTTTCAGATATAATTCCATCTTTCCACTTATATGTGAGTCCCGGAGCATGTTGGAATGAAACTACCTGTCCACCAATCTTTTTATCCTGAATTACATTATCTTCAGTAACCTTTTTACCAGCCATAATGCCATCATCAAATCTCAGATAAGGTAATCGCCTAATGTTCTCATCTGAAAGCTTCGGCTCTGATGAAATTAGACCAGTAGCAGAGTCTACATTTAAATTAAAGGGTGTGAGTGGATCGTTTATCAATCCATCAGGTTGAGCTAAACTGGGACTTTTATTAAAACGTCCAATTCTTAAAAATTCAACATTATCTTTACAAGAAACATTTATAGAGAACGAGCCATCATCGGCATTGTACTCAGTTCCAACACTATCCACAGGCCCACAGAATATCTGAGAACCATCACTTCTCCATTGAGTTCTATCTCTCAATGCAAGGTAGAATTCAAAAGGCAATGCTGGTGCAGTTTGCTCCCATTCTGTCTTAATAGCAGATACGTCAAGCATATCACCTTGTATTTGCAAATTGCCTAACAGGATGCCATTATCAACATTTTGCTCACTGCCAGGCGTCACATCCCTTGTCTTGCCATTTATAAATACATGCACTACATCCATCTGCTGAATGATGGAATGCCCTACAAACTCATTCCGAAGCTTCTGACGTACGTCATTATATTGGTCATTAAGGATTTGAAATAAATCTATATTATTCTGATCAGTTAAGTGAAACCCTTCCATGAAAACCATTATCTCTTTTGCCATCGCCGCTTCCAATGAACTAAGCTCATGCTTCCCATTAACTAGGCCTATGGAGTAAAGTCCAAAGCTCTGAGATGTTTCAATAATGGTGCCTATCGCCTTCCCACTTTCCAACTCAAACTCGAAGTTAATAGAACTCTTGCCATTTTTTCTTCTTAACTCATTGAGCTGATTATCTAATGCTTCGGCCTTAAACAGCAGATCATTGCCTATGGTTCTAACACTCCCACGTTTAATATTCTGTTGAGCTATAGCTTCGCCTAAAGCTATTTCAATATCTGAATCTGTAATGACTGAAATTTTATAAGGGTCTTCTATTGTAAAGTTTGCACCTCCACCACCAGAATCCTTAGAAACATTTGTATTAAAATTACTTACAAGATTTAATTCTATAACTCCAACGCCTGCTCCAACGCCTGTAACATCAGGGTTACTAGGATCTGTAATCCACTTTGTCAGCTGATTGCCCTTAGAGCGCCGATTTACATCCTGAAGTTTTAACAACTCGTCTGTCATTTTTGCGAATGGCGACAAGATAGAACTTTGTCCAACGATTTCACTCAATGAAAATTGGCGTCCTCCGAGAACGCTAAGTCCATCAAATGAGAGTTCCAGTAATTGAAATAATGAACCCAGTACCTTGTCAGAAGATTTATCAATAGATAGGAATCCACTGCTGTCGAAAACATCTTCAATTCTAACAAGGCTTTCATAAAAACTTAATGTTTGAGCTTTTCTTTCAAATAGTAGTTTAGAAGCCCTAAGGAATATCTTTTCCTTCTGTCCCAAAAATCTAACATCATAGTTTGATCGCAAGGCCGAGAACATCTTCTTCTTGACAAAAACAGTTGCCTGAGGAGCTTGCGTTAACATTTGCCTTCTAGAAGGCTGCTGAATCTGAGAGAAACTTCTATCTATAGTTGAGGACCCAGGAATATTCTGAACACCATCTTCAACGAATTTACTTTCAAACTGCCCATCATCAACGCCTTTCAAAAAACTCAATACGGCTTTTTGACCACGCTCTATCAGAAATCCAGCTCCAGTATTAGGATCATCAAACGGAGGAAATCTTGATTGTGAAGTACCTCTTAAAATTGCCATTCTTTCTTCTCCTACCCTCTTAAATCATATTCTTCAAGACTGCGTCCAAGTGAACCGCTAGCCGTCGATGTAGATCTGTTTCCAAAAATCCTATCAGAGCCCCTGTCAACTTTCTCAACGACATTTTCCAAAATACCAGTTAAATCATTAGTAATGACACTCGGAGGTGAAGTGTATGATAGAGGGTTCGCTTTACCTGCTGAAGCTCCCATCGGATTGAAAGGCTGTCTATGCCAAGGCATAAAGTTACGCCTAACGCCTTGCCTTGCATACGCAGTGAAATTTATAGTATATGAGAAAATACCATTCGTAGACGAATTTTCATCTACAGAGAAGCTTTTAAAATAACCTCTGTACAGCTCACCTTGAAAGAACAGCTCAACGTTTGCAGCAAGAGATGCCAAGGTAGGAAACGGTTGACTTAAAACATTTAAAGCTACATCAAAAGTTCTATCTCCAAATAATTGTTCACTTATAAACCCTGCGCCCGTCGTACCACGAGTAAGTTGCATGAATTCTGCCAATGGACCTGTCCTATCAAGCTCATTAGCAATCTGATCGAATGCAATTTGTTCAGACCTATAAATAGTACGAAGTATATTTATTCCCTCCATACCTGCGGAGCCAGTTGTGCCCCTTAAAGTTATCTGAGTGAGCTTCTCACCCGCATATTGCATAATAAAGCCAGCCTTTGTACGCTTAGCTCCTATGTCCTTTTCCTCCTGAATTTGTATATTTTCGGGATTGAGAAACATAGTAATCCAACCAAACATTGGAACTCTCCACTTTAACATTTGTCTGGAGTAAGAACCTTGCTCTGGAGGGTCAATTATATCCTGAACATTGTTAGCAGAATTAACTTGCTGAGAATCTGTAGTTTCAGGTACACTTCCGAATAATAAATCATTCAGACCAGGCCTGGGATCAAAAAATGCCATTTAATTTACCTCATCTTCCATTAACTTGCTCTTTTTCTTTCCTCTCAATTTGACCCTTTACCACTTGTTCCATCTTGGTAGGATCAATAGTTATTCTTAACACAATGTCTTTAAGCTCATCCTGGTTCTGCCCTTTGAATTCCCTTGAAGAATCCATTGATTTGGCCAGTTCAGCAATTTGCCCGGCCAAGGTAGAAAGTTCCTTTTCCCTTTCTGAATTTTGTCTTTTGAAGCCAGTCATAGTAAGTTGATCAAAATTATTCTTTCCAAGCTCCGCTTGGGAACTTAAGCTTATTCCTCCCAATAGAGATGCACGCTTTCCAGATTCCCCAATGTCTCCAGTGAAGTATTGATTTTCTAAGGCAGTGTGTTTAACATTAGTGGCAAGTCCTGACGTTGTAATGCCACTAGAATCCTTGGAAGATAACTCACTAACAGCGTCAGCGACAGGAACATTCATTTTACTTTCAAGCTGACTGCCAGATATTAGAACTTCGGAAAGATCCTTGTTTAAAAGGCTCTGTAATCCTTCAACAGATTGCAATAAGGTGTCCGCAGCTGGCTTAAAGTTACCGGAGCTTTCCTGTAAAGCCTTTGCAATAGATTGAGTGAGACCTAAATTACGTGTAACGTCCGCCACATTTTGAAGTCTCTGGGAAACTCCTAATTCAGCCTGAACAGACTGCTGACCTCTAGAGCCTACGCCAGCCAAACCTCTAGCTGCTTTTAAATCTGAGGCCATTACATCTTGACCTCTAGATATATTTTCCATCAATCTTGTGGCCTGTTCAGGATCCTGAACATTTAAGAAATCTTGTAGTAACTTTCTTTGAATGAAAAACTGCTCTTGGCTGCCAGTTGATATTGCTTCCTGCCTACCAAGTATACTTGTGCCACTAATCGTCTCTATCTGCTTAGTAAGCGCATCCATAACTCCTTGTATATTTCCATCTGCAATTTGCTCTTCGACCTCTAACATGCCGCCTATAGCGCCTTGACCTGCGCCTAATCCGCTAGTTTGACCTATAAATGCTTTAAGTCCCTCATTCATGCCGCCAATACCGGAGACTATAGTTTGAACAAAGTCAGCAGCCAAGCCTTCCTTTCCCTCACCTACAGTTTTCAAGAACTTATCATATACTTCTGCAACACCCTTTGTAGTATCGCCGTAATATTTTAATGACGCAGCCCCACGCGTAATCGTCTCAGTGACCTTTGTCATTGATTCAGGGGTCCTGTTAGACACCTCTGCAAAAATGCCCAAGCGTTCTAGCGCTTCATTAGAGCTGAGGCCTAAATTGCGCATAGCGAATGACATCTCGGTGGCGCCATCCGCAGCATCAAGCCCAGCCCCTTTGAATGCGACAGCAGCTGCAGCGAGGCCAGTTAAATCACCTGCATTATTGTCAAAAGATAACTTTGTGCGGGCGGACATCTCTTCTGCAGAAACACCACTGCTGACAAACGCATGTTCAAGTTTTGTTAACTCAGTTGCCGACAACCCAGTTTGTTTGCTAGCTTGAACCATTCTTTCTCGATACTCTACTAAAGCATCGCTAACATCTCTAAGCCCACCACCCGCGCCAGACAATTTCATAAAAGGAATTGCCAATGAAACTGCTTCCCGATTAGCAGCAAGCAACGGCGCTTCAAAAGTTCCTATTGTTTTAGATACGCCGGATAGAATGTTATCCATTGCCTTCATGCCTTTGCCAACGGCAATTTCTACAAATACCTCTTGTTTTAACATAGGTTCAATCAAACCTTGAATTATACCTAGGCTTCCTTTCAGCATTTCTACAGATGCAGGATCAATACCGATGCCAACAAGCACATCGCCCATAGCATTTTCGCCCAAACCTCTAGCTTTATCTAACAACTTAGATGTATCAAGATCGACTAATGCATCTAGCGTTAATTCTTTACCAGATAACTCTTTAAATATCGCTTTCGCGGCCTTTTCAGCTTCGAAAGCAAGTTTATCAGCAGATTTATCTATTGCACCTTTAAGGTCGCCACCAGCCGCACTAACATGATTTGCAGCTTCCTTTGCAGTAGCAGTCATACCTGAAAATGCATCCTTGCCCATAATGTCAATGAAGCCTTTAGCTGTAGTTGTTGCAAGTCCAGGTATACTCTCAGAAAGTGATTTAACAATTGCCGCACCTGCAGAGGATCCAATTAAGTTCCCTGTTGCCGATGCAGTTTCTGGAGTTATACCTAAATCAATATCAACCATCTTTACCTCTTCTGAAACACAGGAGCCTTTCCAGTTCCTCTTGATATAAACTTAGCAAACTCATCATCACCGAAACGTTGAGTTTCAATATTATTTTCACCGAATTCTTTTTCTAATTCAGCCTGAGCCCTTGCTGTTTTAACATGATCTACGCCTTCGTGATTGATAAACATTGCATGGTATTCTATTGCATTCCTTAGATTTAATACCTCTTCTTCCTGATCTAAATTAAATTGTGCTGAGTAATAATTCCAATCATGAATCGTAAGAAAATTAAAAAACTCATCATTAACCGGCTTGTTTAGCATTTTAGCAATCTTCCATCTTAATCGATGGAGTGAATTATTACCGATTAGTCTAAAAAATCGTAGGAAAACTCCTCTTCAGACTTCTTGACAATTTCCTGATAAGCTTTGTTCAAACTTGTAACCAATGTAGATGGCCACATACTTACTACCGCATATTTTCGAAGCAATACACTTTCAATAGAATCAGGTCCAGAATATGCAAATTCAACAGGAACGTTATCAACATCAGTCAAACAAGCTGCAAGAATAAACCGACTAGTCTTAGTCATCTGCTCAGAGGCGGAAAGCTTAACAGCCTCATGGAAGATTTCATCATGATCTAGAGAATTTAAAACTTTAAGAGAAAATACCATACCATTAATCTTGACTTTATGAATTATAGGCTTGTTATAAAGCAGGAAATTCTCCGCATCTGTTTTCCTTTTAGAGTCAACATTCAATACAGGATCTACATATGATTCTGGCGCCTCGCCATCAACAGCGAATTTACTCATTTCTTCCATTTGCTGGTGAAATAAAGCTTCATCTTCAGCAGGCCGAACTACTACTTCTTTAGTCTCCTGCGCTTGCACTTTAAACTCATTCTGGTTACTTGTCATCGAATGTTCTATGGATACCATGTATAATTTCTCCTTGTCATATGGTGAAACTTGATTGATAAAATTCAAGCTCTATCTATATATACATCATTAGGTTAAAAACATCGAATTTAATAAGGGCTACCTGGTTATGGAATATATCCTACCAAGTAGCCCTTATTTTAAATCTCCACCGCTAATCTATTAGGGTGAAAGTAGTCCAGAGAAGCTGTCACTAATGCGACCCAAACCTCTGGCGTCCAAACTTCCTCGTCTGCCAGTATCAGCCAGGTATTCAAGACTATCCACAAAGGCAGGTTGACCCTTACTTGCGGGAACATTACTTTTGCCATCCTTGAAGCTGTGAACAAATTCAACATCAATAGCAGCTCGTTCAGTGATAATGTAATCTTGACTTCCATATGCGGTGTTAAGACTCTTGAACCAGCAGTTTTCATAAACCGTTGTAACAAGACCTTCTGAACTGTCTGGCGCATCAAATGCACTTGCAACATCCAAGCCTGAAGGATCAGCGTCAAGAGGGGTATCACTCGGAACATCACTAAAGTCATAAACAAATATGTCAAAAGGAATGCGCTGAGCATGAATGTTCAAAAACCCACGCTGAAAAGATTCTGTAATCCTCTTCTTGTCAAACACGATTCGTTGGACATCAAGACTCACTTCAGCTCCACTGGTCGGAACTATCTCAATAGTTCCGTCAGTTCCAACTTCTGTGATTCTCTTATTTGCTCTAGATTGATTAACGGTAAAGTTCTGGATAGCTCCAACACCTTGACCATCAACCTGAATCAGAATCTGAGTAGAAAGCCCAGTGGCTGTTGCAGCACCCTGTGATGTGCCGGTATAAAGATAAGACATTTTAAATTCTCCTTAATATTACGTATACTTTAATTTTAAACAAATTAAAATGCTCTTACAGTTCAGCGACCAGGTCAACGAAAATCCAATTTATCGGTCCAGTGGGATTGATTACCATACCTATGTCAATTTGACGAGGTTCTATGGGGTTTCTTTGAACCGTAATTGAACCAAATCCTGAAAGCAAGCCTTGCCCAACCAAAGAGCGCAGTAACTTCGCAATAGCTCCGTTAACCTCTGCAATTATTGTAGGACTTTGCACACGACCAATGAACGGTCTCAAGCTAGCTCTAACAGTTCTGGCAACCTGATCTCTAATCGAGACGATGGAAACCTCTTCCTCTTCAGGAGCCCCACTTTGTGTTGTAGTTTTACCCCAAAGCATTCTGGCACCGCCAGCAACCGGCTCTGTAACTAGAATACCTGCACCAGCAAGCTGATTTTTAACACGCTTCTTAAGACGCTTGGTATTAGGAACATTGAATCCGCCTAATGTGTTAAATGTAGGAGGTCTTGCTATATCAAGCTGACCACCAAGGTATCCACCAAATGCAGCAGCCTGGAAGTAACCTGGCAAAGTAGTGTTCTGTCCAGAAATGTTTCTGGTAATTTCATCAGGATACATGTAGACAGTTCTAAAGCTGCTACCAAATCCGTCCGGAACAGAGTAGTTAGCCAAATCTTCAATATTTCCTTGAAGAACCTCTTCTGCATCATCACCCTGAATACCTTCAAGTACTCCAACATCCTCAACAGCAGCCAAAGTATTACCAATGACATTATCTGCAGTAAGACCAAGCAATGCACCTGTCAGCAAGATTCTCTCATGCTGATTCAAAATATTACTTTCAGTCTCAACGTGAGTTTTGAACACTTGCTGAATGCTACTGACAGTTTGCATCGGAAGAGGGCAAACCAATTGCACATCTACCAACTCAAGAGCCTGGCTAGCTTCACTCCAATTTGTATCAAAGAAGTCAGCATCAAGAGTGTCTACATAAGAGATTCGAAGTCCTTTCCCTGCAGTAAGGCTACTAATTGCAACATCATCTGTGATTGCAAAGTAAGCATGGTCAGTATCATTAGGATCAACTATTTGCCAAGAGACATAGCCGTCAAAGATATCACCAGGGCTTCCAGATGGAGAGCCTGTAGCAAGTGCAACGTTCAAATTGCCATAACCATCGCCAACACTGTCAAGCGTGTAGGTTCCCGCCACCTCAGTAGGAGAGAGAATAACAAGCTCTTTGCCAACATCACCTTCACCAGTGGCTAATCTGTCCGCAGAGAATTGAACAGTAGGAGATGAGAAGTAAATCTCACTTCCGCTGTTAATTTGAACATAACCATCAATGGAGGACTGCTCAACTTCAGGAGAAGTGAACACAGTGTACGATTCAGTTAAAGGTCCTGACACGAATGAGCTATAACCTAAAGCAACAGAGGTCAATGCAGTGTCGTAAAAGTCTTCTTTGTTCAAAAGAAGTTGCTCCTCAGTTCCATCTGTGTTAACTACGAAGATATTGATCTTACTATCAATGTCCGGCAGAGCGTTCATAGACAGTGGGAATATAGTATCCTTTTGAAGGGATGTTCCTGCAGCACCTTCCACAGTACCTGTCAAAAGGTTATCTGCAGTTATAAGGTACTCATCAGTCTTTCTTGGAACAGGTGGCTTCGCCATAACTGCAGTAACAAGAGGCGCTCCGTTCTCAAACGCCATTTGCATACCAAGCGACAGAGTGTTTGTAGCACTCGGTTGCCCATAAACTGCAAAAGCATCAGAAGGAGAGAAGAAAGATTCAGCTGTATTCAAATCTGAAGCAGCAATGTATCTAGCGCTCAACTCATCGTTAGCAGAAAGAACACCACTGTCCGTCTGCATGGTGAATCTATCACCAACATTGAATGGTGTTCCACCTTCAGTGAAGGCAATGTTCAATATACCATTGCTGGTAACAACGCCGCCTGATTTCCAGACAATCGCATTACCATTTAAATCAATTACTTGACCAGATTCTGATCCAGTGACTGTGATTGTAGCCTCACCGGGGATAATATCTCCAAGTGAGTCCTTAACCACGCCAACTACTCTCGCAGTCCACGTTTCAGCCGGAGCATTAACATCCAGCAATGATGTTTGAGAAATCGCAACTGTACCGGTCCCAGTGTTTGAAGTGCTAGCTGAATAATATAAAGTATTTCCATTAGCATCAGATCCAAAATCCACAAGATGGGCTCTTTGCAGCTCAACTCGACCAGTGAGTGGGTCAACTCTCGCATCATACCTGTTATCAAAAGCAGTCGAAGTAATCGACCCTTCTATCACAGCAAGAGGTATACCATTTTTCAGGATGCTGGTTCTATTGGCAATCAGACCTATTTTGGAAATTTTAAAGTGGCGACCATCTGGACTATTGGTACCAGAGAAATCAGAATTCCACCCGTCAGCACCTCCACCATTTGCAGAGACAACTAAATCTTCTTCAGTTTCTCCTTCACCGACTATAGCTAAAACGCGCGACCCACCAGAGACCGCATTAACTCTTTCACGAGTGCGAACTCTAGTGAAGATGTCGGGCTGGACTGGGTCAAAAATATTTGGAATGATCGCCATAATTTACCTCATAAGTACTTGCTTACCTGTTAACTATTAAGATTATTGATATATTTACAAATACACACTATTGTAAAGTACTATGTCGACATATATACTTATGCTTTCGACATAATATATATTTATGCCGAGAAAAATCAAATGAGATTTACTCAAATACCTGTTTTATTGTCAGCCCTGATGCTGGCACATCATTAGCTACACCTAAATCTATACTAAAACACAATTGTATTCTTTCTATTAAGCTACTAATTGGAATTTCCCTACGCCATTCTGAGAAAGTATTAGCTGTAATTACAACTGAAAATAATGGATCATTTCCACCAACTTGTTCTGATGACTCACTTCCAGCAGAGACAGTCTTGACAAATAATCCATTTTTTTCCATTATACTTCTATAAGTGCTCTGAAGAGATATCAGTAATACATCTGCAATAGCCGCAGTGTCTTCCTGACTATTGCTTGTTACCTTTATTTCAAATGTCTGATCCCATGCCCCAGCAAATGTATATCTGCTCGGAACTCTAACAAAATCAACATTACCGTACCCATCTTCAGTACGTTGTTTCTCAAATTCCATTGTCAACTTATTTTGATTAAATGATATAGGCTTGTATTGCGAACTAGTTTGTCGAACTGTAATCGCAGGCAGGAAACCACCTTCGTATCGAAAGGTGGTTCCTATAAAGACTCTAGTTGTAACATTGTCATTTATACCAGCTTCTAGAGGTAATCCTGTATGATCTGGAGTCTTTGGGAAACCAAAAACATCTGTTGCATAATGGTATTCTCTATCTCTGGCAAATATTTCCCGTATGGTGTCTACAAGTATATTGCGACCATGGACGATACCTACGTGCCTTGTGATATTATCAAGCTCGTAAATATCTGAATTCACAAACATTCCTGCGCCAACAACCATAAACCCTCTGTTAAACTTCTACTTCCTTCTGCCCTTCAAATAATTGAAAAGATACAGCCTCTGATTGCATGCCTGGTATTGAAAATTCAGCATTATAACTTCCAGGCGGGAGAAATGACATCCAAAGTCCTCCTCTATTTGTTTTAGTTTGTTTTACTACATTGTTATTAGCATCAGTTATCTCTACAACCACTCCACTTAAAGCCTTTCTTGATTGATCTTCAAGATTACCAAAAACTTTTACGTTTTTTCGCTGTGTTGGTATTGAACTTGGAGCCGGGGGAGGACTCGCAACAGGAGCGGACGGATGAGTTACTTCAGATATAGTCTCTCCAGGCTGATACAAGCTAGCTAAGCTTTTAGCTGGTTTAGATTCAACTCCTTTTGGCGCTGAGAAGTCCGGATAGATTTTATCATTCACTTTAGCTCCTATTAGATTTATGCTAGCTTGCAACATTTGAATTTGTTGTGCTTGCTCTAATAAAAGAGTACGCAGTTGAAAAACTACATCAATTATACTTTCATCTTCTTTCATTTAAACTTCTCCAAATTAATTGGTAATACCACCACCAGACACATTATTTGCAGTACTTGGATCGACAGCAGTATCCCCTGTGAATGCTACGCTTGTGGTTGTCGTCGCCGCACTTTGATTGCCCCATACAAACACTCTATTTGAATCGAAAGTTACAAATGCTCCGAGATTTGACTCCCAGGCACCGATTCCCCCCACATCAGTAGAATTGAAAGTAATAGAATTTCCCCCATTTGTAATGTATTTCGCAAGTGGAGGAAGAAGAATATCTCCATACACTATATTATTAGACACAATCACTGAGCTCAATGATGTTGCGATATTTTCATAATCAAACGTGATACCAATATAGTTGTTTGAAATATTGACTGCGTGTAAAATGCCAACAGTATTCCCGGCAGTTCCTATGTATAATCCGGAAAGACTATTTCCAACAATATTTGAGTATCCAATGCCCGTTGCATTTTGAAATCTAAGTCTAAGGCCACTATTACCTGTAAACGAAAAGCCCGATACTGCCGCCGTAGAATCTATATCAACTATGCTAGGACCATTATTTCCGGCAAATAATATGTTACCAATATCACCGGTTTGACCAGTTAAATCATAACCAATATTAGCAGGAGACCCTTCAATAAAATTACCAGAAACTGTCAAGTACGATGGATTTGAATCACTTAAATCAACATTACCATTTACAATCCTGTTGTCTAAAATTGAAACATTACTGCAATCACCACAGCCACTGAGATTAATTCCTAAATTATCTGCAAAGAAATGATTTCCCTCTATCGTTAGGTTTTCTATAGTTGCAGTGTCGGGAAAATTAATAAATCCACTTCCGGTAGTGCTTGCACGAGCTCCATGATTTCCTGAAATTATAAGATTAGCTACATCCGTACTTGTAGATGTACCGCTTATTGAGATTCCTTGAGTGCTACTAGGATGAAGCCATGAATTATTTGATATTCTTCCTGAAAAATTCAAATCACCACCATTATTCTCAAGCTCAATATGGAGACCCTTGTTATCAGAGATTGAACTTTCATAAAACTTAATAAATGCTGAAGTATTATTTGTAACACGAATCTCATGAGTACTTGAAGCTATAGGTGGACCAACGTCAGGATCATCATTATTAGTCCCGACTCCGTTTCCATCAAAAGAAGTGTAGTAGAACTTATTGCCACTATCAACTACGTCCATAAATATGCCAGGCTCCCACAGCCCGCCGGTCACTCCGTTAAAAGTATTACCTATAACAGAAAGCGTTTCTGAATTTATAGAACTAGACCCTGTCTCCCAAAGCATGGCGAAAGAACGACATGCATTCCCTGAAACATTGAATCCTTTCAATAGTGCGTCATTTGTTTGGAAGTCATTTCTAAATATTAAATCAACTCCGGCTGCAAGGTTATTAGATATAATGATACCATTTAATACGTTCTTTGTATAAGAAAACCCGCCAGTATCCCCTAGCTGCAACTCAACGTAGCCATCTATTTGGTTATTTGAGATAGAGAGATTAGTGAAAAATGCAGTTCCTCCACCACCACCTTCCCGTGGGTTAATTCCAACAGTTAAGTTAGAAACAGTGTTAGAGTTGATAGTCAGATTTGTATACCTAATTCCCTCACCAACTGTAATGATAGGAGATAGATTACCTTGAATGACCGTATTTTCATATGGAACTTTATTTTCATCGCCTGCACTAATAAGAATCTGAGCAGACTTGTTGTTAGATAATGTATTTCCACTAATAGTCAAACCAGAAGTACCATAATTACCAGAAGCTGTCAAAATTCTAATATCAGTGCTAACTTGAGAATTTGAAATAGTATTGCCACTTAATTCATAAGTGGCTGCGGCAACATCTGTTTCAAAAATCAGAATAGCATTTGTGGAGTTACCATTAATTACATTATTTGTAAACACATGAGTATCTGTGCCAGATATCCCACTACCGACAATCATATCTCCAACAATTGAGTTGTTAGAAATACTAGACTTATTAACAGTGTAATCTCCACCAGCTTGGAAAAGTTCGAGGTCGTTGAATATTTTATTATTCGACAAACTGAGATTGCTGCTCGAACAATTAGCTACTAAGTTATTCACAAAGTTTCCATCAATAGATGTACCATTGACAGTTCCACTTAATAAAAGGTCCTGGTCCGTTAGCGAATTTAAAGATATCACAGTACTGTCTGCGCCACTATTTACATTGATTCCAAAATTTAGATTTCTTGAAATGTATGAATTATTAATGTGCGCATTTACATCCAAGATTCTTGGAGTACCGGTGTTTGTAGAGAAATTATCAACAAAAGATAATTGATCTATCTGATTCACAGCAGATAGAATAATGTGATTGTCGGTAAACGTATTCTGAGTGATATTTACAAGCGAAGGCGTATTGGAGCCATCACTCTTTATCGTAAATTCAACATAGCCATCTCCATTGTCCCAAATATTTTCATTAACAATACTTTGTGACCAAGTGATATTTCCAGAATCTGCATAATTCCAAAGCCCGTGGTTCTGAGAACAAACTACATCAATAAAGTCAACTGCATTAGGGGCAGCCATCAATGAGATGTTGTTTGCAATAACGCTGCTGGTTAACCCTATTCCAAACGATATGTTCGAAGCGGTGTTGTTGGAGATAACGCTATCAGAGAGATCAGTTCCTGCAAAATTAAGCTCACCAGCACTCTTAAATTGATTTTCAATAACTTTCCATGCAGAAGATGAAGAAGTGTTCAAAGTCATAGTTTCAGTGGCTTTCTTATTCCCACTGAAGACGAACCTATTACCAACAGTCATAGATTCAGCCAAAGCCGACAGAACATTATCTCTGACAGTGATGTCATCCTGCTGACCAGAGGTACTTGCAAGAGAGCAGGCATTGAACACATTGGAATCTATCACTACCTTTGTAGAGTTTGTTAAGCTGACGGCAATACTTGTAGCATCCGCTCCAGTGAAGTTGTTTCCATACACATTCGCACCAGTTGAGGAGGAATTCAATACAACTCCAACGGCGGACGCTATGATGCTGGAAAACTGATTTCCTGAAACTATAACGTTGGCAGAGCCAGTGCCATCAACATTGTAACCTAATGTTGAACTCGAACCAAAATAGTTGCTATCACAGACTCCATTTGCACCGAGCTTAACTGCAGTTACATTGCGATTAGATGTGAATATACTAGAGCTAACTAGTAAGTCGCCAGTTCCTGTTGCATTTTCGCAATTAGTGAAAATTGTACTTACAACATTCTCATTTGAAGAAGTATAAGTATTCCCTTCAAACAATACATTTGAGGAAACACTTGCCGAAAGAATACGCGCAGTACCTGTAACGATTATACTTGAAAAAGTACTATCACTAATTGTGCCGCCATTTGCAGACAGATCTACTAAAATTCCACTTGTATCAGTAGTTATATCTTGAAACAATGTATCTGCCACATTGATACGACCACCATCGTTATAAATAATGGTGGTCACTCCATTATGATTTTCAAATATACATGAGGATATATTTACAGTGCCGCCCTCACCTGTATAACGAGCCTCGTCAAATGTTGTGCCAGTTATAGTTACATCGCCAGCTGTATACAGGCGATTACCAGCACCTAAAAATCTAGAGCCGGAGACATAAGCCCTAGAAGTATACAATGAAACATCATCTGAAAATGAAACATTATCAACATTGATAACCCCAACTCCGGAAGGAGTATATGTAAGATTACCAGCAAAAAGAGAGTCTCTTATAATTGCTCTATCAGTATTAGTAATTGAAGAAACGCCGCCAATGCTCAAATTAGATATTTCAACACTGGAACACCCTGCACTTGTAGTAAGGGTTCCATTCACATGAGGCTGAGTGCGATCTGAGACAGTTCTGCCCTCTATCCTACATGGAGATGCGCTGGTTATGCTTTCAACATAGCCGTCAATCTGAATAGTTAATTCTCTACTTCCGCTAGGAATAGTTATATCAATAGGATAATTGGAAACTACTCTGATAACAGGTTTTTCAGAAGCAGGCATATTATTAGCATGATTCAACGCTGCCTCAAATGTGGAGAAATTACCTGTGAAATTATTAGTCGCATCAACGATTAAGTCCAACTTCGTATCGATATTACCTAGGAAGAATCGCAAGTCCTCAGAGCTAGTCAGGATAGTTCCATTGTGAACAACTTTGCAAACGAGAGCAAAGTTGCCAGCATCATTTTCCAAGATTTCACTTAAAGTCCAATCACTCTCATTTATGATTTCAAAAACACCTATTGGGTTCAACACCACAAAGAATGTTCCTGCAGTATTTGGAAATACAACTGTTTGAGTTCTTACATCACATCGAACTCCATCAACATAAACAGTGCCACCTCTAATGAGCAATGAGCTATTAGAAGGATAGGCAAAGTCTAAGTAATTCACTGTGATTACGTCAAGACCTCTTATCACACCATCAGATCTCAATTCCGCCAAGGGCGTCTCTACGTATGTTTGAATTACATCTTCACGCAATTCATCCAAACCTATGGTTCCAAATAATCTTTTATCTCTAACATCCGACAGAGACTCTAAACCATTAGTTCTAACAGAGGCTACTTCTAAGACTTCCTCCTCGTTAATGTGTTCATAAACATTGACAACTGAAGCGGGAGATGCACTTATTGCACCCGTGATCTCAACTTCTATAAATTCAATGTTAGAGTCTGACCAAATCCGCTTCCTACCTACGAATCCAGTTTCAATCAAGACCTTAAGTCCTAATGCACCTATGTTTAACTCATGTCCGCCTGTAACAACAGTGGATACGAGTAGATACTCTCCAGATATAAAGTTATCACTAACGTCTAAGACATTTAGATTTGGGATTGATTTGTCATAGTCAAGACGTAAATTGTATTTAGCTCTACCTGAGCTATCTAAGAACGTCTCAACTATTTGAGCATTACCACTGTTTACTATTTCTGCAAGTGGGATTGCATCATGCTGAATTTCAACAGATACGGATGCACTTCCAGTTATAGAAGTATGAACAGTCACAGTTGTAGAAGAGACGGCTGTGATGAAATAAGTCCCTCTAGCTGAAACGGTAGCGTGATCTAATACATGAATCAAGTTACCAGGTTTTACCTCAGAATCCTCAGGATTGAAGTCTGTGAAAGTTATAACCGCACCTGCAATAGAAGCAGTAGTTGAGGCAATCGTTTTAAACCCTGTTAACAACTCTCCATTAACGTAGTACTTAGATGTAGCAGTAGGAGGGATTGCAAGGTTAACTATATTAGAACCATAACCATCAAACCCAAGAATACTGTTTGAATCCCCAGTTGAGAGAATCTTAATGTAATTACCTACATATCCATCCCAGTTGTGAGATAATAGTAGCTCATCTCCAACTCGATACGCCGCAGCAGGAAAGGCAGAAGTTCCATGAAACTCAGTATTTATGTCGGAAACTATCGAGTCCAAAGTTGCAGAACCAGACAAGGTTATGGTAGAAGATCTAGTGCTTCCATCATTTAAGCCAACCTCAACATCAAGAGTTTCGCCACCTGCTAACAGGTTAGGCTTTAGCCCTAATGATAAAACTCTAGCTGCATTAGGACGAGAGATCTGAAGACTGTCCAATGTAGAGCTGTTTGTATGAATTACGCTAGCTACATTGCCCTTGAAGGTTAAATCGCTACTCTCTCCATAGATTGCAACATCAGCATAGCCATCAACAATTTCGCTTCTTCTTATAAATACACTTTGAATTTCAGCATCAGTTGAATTCAAAAGAGATTTAGAGCCAACTGCCAATCTTGGGCCAATATCATCAATGACATACTGTCCAGCAGCATCTCCATCTTCAATTACTATTATATGACCTTGCTTAACACCTTCGGCTGCTAGATCAATACCATCAAACCGGATTTGATTCCTGGTCCCTGATATCATCTGAGCAGTTACTTTTTGCCCAAATGTAGATGGAACCAATTGCAAGTTTTGATTGTACCCAAGTGAGTTATTCGCCCAGTTGTCGAAACCGTTTGCATGCAAGTGGTCTCTATGTACTACTAGTTCAACAGCTCTGGAGCTATCAAGAGCCTCAAGGGCCTCTTGAACATCATCCACAGTTATAGGAATGATATCAAAATTAGAGCCATCAACAGAGATGCTAGAGGCTTTATGAGCAGCGACTTTTGAATCTGAAGCATGATCTATGAAACGATCATTCATTTCAACCAGTGCACCATGAAGTTCAGTGCTAACAATATCTGTAAACTCAGGCGGAGCACTCATCAAATATGCGCTATTTAAATCAATATCAAATGTATCATGTCTAAGTCCAGCTCCAGATACATGAAGAGCTAAATTCCTAATGACCTCTGCAAGAGCCCTTTGTAGCTCCGCTATATCGATATCATTGCTTGTAATCTGGTCTTGAAGAGACTGAGTAGGGATATCCAAGTCTAACTTGGATTCTAGAATAGCTGCACCTGAGGCTATCTGGGCATTGACAATTGAATCAATGACAAGGGCCGTTGACTTAAGAGTTCCGTCATCATTTATAGATTGAGACAACCTTGTTACAAGATCTGTTGCAGATCCTTGAGGACTTTTACCAAGGGTTGTTTGAATCGAGAAGATAGCTTCACGAATCTTATTAATGACTGAAGCTGCTATCTCCGTAGCAGCATCATCAACTCTTGGTAGTTCAACATCAGTATCAATTTTTACTGGATAATTGCTCATTTATTTTCCTCAGATTCTCAAATTTGCTATCACTTGACCTACAATTATAGTATTGTCAGCTAAACTAGCTGGTATATTAACTACGGTAAAATATTCATAACCATTTCTAACGTATTCTGTAGAGGTAATTGGAACATTTAGACTTGCAAAAGTTCCAGCAGCAGTGTTTGCAGCACTAGTTACCGTAGATATAGCAGTTGACGCAGTTGCTGAAGTATCTCTTCTATATACTGTTACAGTTGCAGCCCCTGCGGACGACGAATTACTTATCTGAATATTGATACTTTCCAACTCAGGTCCAGTGTCAAAGTGCATAGGAATTAGTAGCTTCTGTACACTATTGGTAGCTACCATGTTTTTAACACCCGATAATGTAAAATCCCAATTGTCAATAGCAGTCGCGCCATACACTGAGAATGCTTTTTGCTCAAGTGCATTTTTATTCCCAAATATGAAAACACCTGTAGGGTTAGCGTCTTGGTGATAAACTCCTCTAGAATCTCCGCCCGTACCATTCACAAAATTGTTAGATATAACCATATTGGTATAACTCGTGCCACCGCTTATGTCTCCATTGCTAACTGCGCCATAAGTAACGTTTCCTTGAACTGAAACATTGCTCCCATTTATCAAAATTCCGTAATTCGCACCATTTTCAACCGAGTTATCATTGACATTAGTATATGAACTGGCACCACTGGATCTAACTTGAATCGCATTCAATGGAGTGGAACCCGTGACATGATTGCTGGAAAATGTTAACTTGCCACTATTCACATTTGAAAGATAAGCTCCACTTGTAACACCAGATGTCGAAATCATGTTGCCGGAAGCAACATGATTGCCTGCATCCGCGCTGAATGTAAATACAGTTCCAGTAGATTGAGTAGAGATTAAATAGTTTCCATGCACTTCAGAGTTTTTAAAAACAGCACTACCGATTGAGATAAAGTTATTTCCAACTACATTTGAACCATCAGTTAAAATAGTCCCCGCACCAGTAACTGAGATATAATTATCATTAAATGTAGAAGCACCTATAGTGAAAGTATTTCCCGACTCAGTTGTCTCGAAATGATTTGAATTTATTTGATTAGAACCCGCCTCAGAGACCAATGCACCATCATGATTTTCGAACACATTCCCACTAACAATTGAGCTTGAAACTCCAGCAAGAGTAATTGCAAAAGAACTAGTCACACAATCTTTGATCAAATTGTTTGAAAATATAGACGACTCACTACCTGATGAGGAACTACCATAAAGTACCGTGCCATCAATGGTATCAAAAATATTTCCTTCAACCACGGTCCTGTCCGCCTGGGTCGAGATGCCAATTGGAGTTGAAGTCACATCATAGGTATCTTTAAACAAGTTGCCACGAATAATACCTTCGCCTACAGTTGAAGATAGAGATATTCCAGTTATATCTAAATTCTTAAAGGTGTTATCTATAATTGAAATTCGACTAGTGCCAATTGCACTGATCGGAGAACCTATGTTGGTAAATATGCAATCTGAGACAGTGATATCAGAAACAGTCCCACTGATGTAAATCCCTCTTCCAAGTTCTGATATGGAGGAATTAGATACAAATATCCCAGTAGAAGTTCCTGTAATGGATATACCTGTTCTTGCAGTTTGAGATAATTGAGCAAGCGTCAAGGTACCCTGTTGAACATCCAAATTGTGTAATATACAATCCGAAGCCCCAACTATGCTAACACATGTGTTCAATCCCTGAGATGTCAGTTTAAGGTTTTCAACAACCGTCTTAGAACCAGTGATTGATAAACCCGTATCATCGAATAAAACAGTAGAATTGAATGTAGCTCCACTACCAGATATAAAGACTCTATCACCACTAGATGTTATGGTGTTGGACGTAAGGTATCCATCAAGCATTAGCCTTGAGTCGTCTCCCAATGTAGCTTCCGCTATATCTCCGCCACCCAATATCTCCAATGTAGAAGACGAGCTTAGCGTTATAGTTCCCGCAACAGTCAATGAACCGTAGCATTTTAATGAAGAATTTGAAGATAATGTCAAATTACCATTAAGAGTTAAATCACCAAATGCAATTATTCTAGCACCTGAATCTATCACAAGTGCATTTGCAAAAGTAAGGTCAGAAAGTATTGTTATTTCCGGTTTGGTATCATTAGGCGCACTCTTAGAATATAATGATGCTGCCTCCAGTGTTCTAAAGGATCCTGACCCAAGCTCTCTATCATCAACCGTCAACTGTATACGAGTTTCTAAATCATTGATGAAAAATCTAGCATCAACATAGGAAGATATCGCCCCGCCAGATACTACAATTTGCGCAACCATAAGTAAACTATCATGGTAAAGTATGTCTGCAACCGAGTATTCAGTAGAAGTTGAACCATCTCCTTCTTTGAATAAGTCTATATTTCCATCGGCATTTAAAACAACGTTCCAAGTTCCATCAGATTTAGCTACATTTAGTGCACTAATTGTCTTAGTAGGGAATTCCAACCTTTTACCAGATATATACGCAACACCACCCCTGATTATAATTTGAGTGGAATTTGATGTGATTATATCAAAACCTCGAATGAAACCAGAGGTGTGAAGATTATTAATGTCTGTTTCTATAACACTCTTTTTAAATTCGCTCCCAATGGCGCTATTTCCGACCAGTCCTACATTTCTTCTTGAGAGGGGAATTTCAATTCCAGAAAGACCATCATGATGAGAAGTTCCAAGTAAAAGTCTATCATCTTGAATTTCACTATCGATTATCGTAATAGCATCAGTTCCATTTACAGGAGCTACGTCAAATACAAACCCGGTCACAAATGAATCATTTGCAGGACTAGCTATTTGCAAATAGCCTATATAACCAGTATCAAAGAAAGTACTAGTGCCATGATATCCATCACCGTCTGTCAGCTTCAAAGCCCTTTTAGCCCCAATTGTTTCCAGCGTAAATGAACCAGAAAATGCCACAAAGTTTTGAGAAACCTCCAATATACGAACGCCTTCGACTCCGCCAAATACGACAGTCCCTCGCTCACTTAAAATAGGCTCTCTATTTGCATCTAGGTAGAAGTCCAAAACACGTCTGTCGGAGGTTATAGCATTAGTATCAAAAGAGTCTCTATAAATAACGAAACTAAAATCTCCAGCTACAAGATTTTCAGACAGCTGAACCTCTGTAGATGAAGCTAAACTTGACACTCTATACGTACCTATAGACGAAGTAACATCGTGATCATATATGTGAATTAAATCATTGGCCTTCAGGTCTATGCCTGATGAGTCTATGGTGATTCCAAGATCGACTGTGGTACTCAAACTAAGCTGAGTACCAACCGTATTAGCAAGAGTTTTCAACTCCGTGAACCTAGTTCCATTTATGACAAATTCATAGTTTTGAAAAACTGAGACTGCTTGCCCTGCTATGTCAGTTAAACCCAATGCATCTATTGCAGAATTTGCACCAGGGCTGGTAACAGTAATAGTTGCATCATCACGAGTCACATTAAGTTGAAGTACAAGTTCACCATCATCAGAGGCAAAGGCACTAACTGGAAAGTGCGCAGGGGTGGACGTATCAGCAAATGCAGCATTCAAATAATCAACAACGCCTAATAATGTGACCCGACCGTCTCCAACAGGATATTCAGAACCATCCAAACCAGTAATGTTGATGGTTCTGCTTTTCCCACCAATGTCAATCGTAATGTCAAATGCATTACTCAAAGATGAGAATTCAGTAGGACTAAAACCTTTTGTTTTAATCGTAGCCGCATTACATAATCCGATTTTAACAATATCAGTGCCAGAGTTAGGCTGATATCTGGTCAATTTCAAACTTGCATCATTAACAGCAGCTTGTCCACCAAATAACAGGTATCCATCATTCCCCACACCATCACTATGAGCCAGGTCATTATGTTGACGAATTTCTTCAATTATAGCAATTTCAACATCATCTATGGCGCCCTGAACATTGGTAGATGTTATAAAATTTGGAATACCTTCTACGACTGCGGAAGGGGTATACTCAACAGCAGAAGCATAGTGTTCCCGAATAACCTGAGCATCCCTATGAGCATTCAACCTTCCAAATAAGTAATCCAATGCAGTTTCAACATTAGTTCCAATTCCAAAAGAATAACCATCTGCTAAAATATGATTAATATGATCGGAGTCATGTCTGTCACTAATTCCACCTATGTGAAGACCGTACCTTGTTAATAAAGCTGCCAGCGACTGTTGTAAGTTTGCAATATCTACATCATTACTGCTAACTTGATTCTGCAAGACCTGAGTACCTACATCTAAGTCAAGCTTAGATTCAACGATACCCGCACTAGCACCTATCTGAGAATTAGAAAGTGGTAGATCAACTAAAGTTGAAGGTAGTGCACTTGACTTTATAGTTCCATCGGAATTCAAAGCATTAGCAACGCGCGTTGACAGATCGTTTTCAGAACCCTGAGGGTTTATGCCAAGAGCCGTTTCAATCGCAACGACAGCCTCTCTAATGCCATTTATCAAGGAACTTGCATTCTCAGTAACGCCATCAATGACCAGTGGCAGTTCTAAATCAGTATCTATTTTAGTAGGGTAATTTGACATATGTTCTCACTAGAATGGAAATAAATCTTGCGTAAGGTAAAAAATCAAATCAACTGATAACATTAAAGATGAAATGTCATCCAGCGGAGCCCCTAACGATATCCCTAAACCTATATTCGTATCTACCATAGGTGGGATAAATTGATACACTAGGCCAAGTCCAATACGAGATTTTCTCAAACTTTCGAAACTTCCATTGGAAATACTGGATATATCAAAGGAGAACTTAGGCACCAAACCTAAGTTAACATAAGGGATCCATCGACCTATGTTTAAAACTTCAAGTCCGATACTTGGAGTCATATATGGTAAATCAAAACCAACTACTGGTCTTAATGTAATAGGGCCAAGCAAATTAAACGGCTCTTTTTTTTCAGGCTCTATAGAGTATTCAAACTCACTATCTACAAGTGTTACCTCGCCTCCGTCTATTTTCATAAAGGTCCGCCCATCTGAGCCTCCCTCTATTTCAACGACTTCCTCAGCAGTGACCTTTTTAACTTGAACTTTACCTGTACTGTCCGTTAGAACTATTCCTTTTATTCTAATCATCTGCTTGTAGGAAAACTTCTCATCATTTGAATTTCCAATATCTGGATCAAATAATTCAAATCTATTATGAACATCTGACCAATGGTAAGCTAACTTCTCTCCACATACCTCGCTAACATCTACTACAGTTTCAAAAGAACTCCTATCATCACCGCCTCCTGAAACAATAGTTACAGTAGATTTCCCACCATAAGTTGTACCTTTGAGACTGGCAATTGTTTTCTCACTACTGCGTATTTTTAAATCCTTCTCATTAATCTTATCTGTTTGGGATTTAATCTCCTTTTTGAAATTATCAATCTCAATTTTATTCTTACTAGCAAGTTCCGCCTGAGTAACTAATCTAGAGTTGGCTCTTCCAAGCTCCTTATTGAAATTTTGTATTTCCGAGATACGAGCATTGTCAATAACCTTTAACTCACTAAGTTCAGATTTTGCGCTAGAATAAGATTCGTAAAATAAATAAGCAGTGCTTGCAAATGCAACATTACATAGAATTAAAAGCAATACGAGGTATTGCTTCCAATTCTTAAAAATATGGTTAAGTGCCAAGCCTACTAACATTTACAACCTTCCTATTTCTGCCAAAACCACCTGTCGTCCTCTAGGACCTTAGCTCGCACTCCACTTAAAATTGCATCTTCTAGAGTTTTACCATTTTGAAGCTGAAGCTTACCACTATCAGGAACAATTGCATTAAATATAGCAGCTATGATAAACTCATCGGCTACATTTGAATTTTGAGACAATTTAATAACCTGAGATACAGTCTTAACTTTGATTGGCTCAAAACCAGTAGCTTCTATCACCACTGAACCTATAGACTTATTTTGAGTTTCCACCTGGGTATCTGCAGGCTCCTTAAATGTCTCCTCTTCGGACTCCAACTCCTTCATCATC
>Ga0222708_1000039_pt1 | contig 37690 bp, 63 predicted proteins | sample AntAcemetage1576_FD_179806 | JGI IMG/M metagenome (GOLD analysis project Ga0222708, IMG submission 179806) | Saline water microbial communities from Ace Lake, Antarctica - #1576 | ecosystem: Environmental > Aquatic > Non-marine Saline and Alkaline > Saline | place: Antarctica: Ace Lake... | reverse complement strand
GCAACCGTGTCAACAAAAGTTGGTGCAACCGCTGTTTCGTTAAAATAAAAGTTAGGCCACCCTTCACCCAACAGCGCGGGGGTAGCCCAATGTGCTGGCAGCATGTTAGTTGCAAAAGTGTACGGGTCAGCAAAATGGATTAAACCAGAACCGTAAAAACCTGACGCAAACTTGTTGAACACGTTTAAACCTTCAGCACCAGCAAGAGGCGAACTAAATTCAAAACTGTATTCTTTATGAAAACCAGTAGACCGCTCAACAGCAGCACCACCATTTTCAAACAACATCGAATCAACATAACCAACGTTAGAAGATTCTGCACCAGCCAAAGGCGCAGGCACCCACTGCATGTTGCGTGTGGGGATACCAAACCAAATTTGTTTACCCATTAAGGCCGACCTCCCATTGCAACAATTTGCTTATTACCAGTGTTCGCCACACGAGCAACTTCAACACTGTCAAAGTATACAGCCATCTCTTTTTGCACCGCTTGACGCATAACACTCATCGACTTAGGGCCAAGTTCAACCATCATCCCACCAGCACCAGTAACCATGCCACCGCCAGCATAAGACGGCCCACGACTGGCAGGCATTTGCCCACCCAGGGCGTTCGCGTGCGGCAAACCAGTAGACTGATTCACCTGCGACTTGGGCACAACGTATTCGCCCCTGTGGACAACACCAGCAGGCTCATATTTACCACCACGACCCGTGAAGCCACCAGAGGCATAATTGCCGTTGCGCATTGCGTTGGTATAACTGTTCAGTAAGTCAATGGCGCGAATTGAACCCGAAATGTTTCCACTTGCACGCAACTGGTTAACCCACGCCGCTTGAGTCAAAATCTTTGCAGCCAACGCTGCTTGTCGAATACCTTTACTGTCTGCTGTTGACGGCAAACTAATGCCACCAAAAGCGCCTGCCGCGTCACGCGCCACAGCGCCAGCCCGACTTGCAGCCGCAGTAAGTTCTGCAAGAGCCTGCAACGCCGGATCAGCGTTAACGCTCACTGTAATGTTACGCGGCACATTGTTAATAACAGTATTCATGTCTCGGAATGAAGCGATGTACGGTTGCAGTTGAGCGTTACTAAACCCAAGTGCGCGAGCCTGATCGGTGAATTCTATTTCAGATTTTGCGACAGCCGCATTTAACGTAGCCTGATCTGCACCAGATTCAGCCAACGCCGCAATGTAATCCTGGTATTGCTTTACCAAACCCGTGATTGTGGAACGGTTGTCACGCGCCGCTTTAGTGTTACCGTCCAACTCGGATGAAGCTTTCGCCTGCGTTTTGGTCAACTTTTCGTTAATGTCAGCAATTTCACCACGCAACACTCCTGCACGCAATTCGTCACCATACGCATCAGCGACAGACAGGAAGTATTCTTTAATTGCTTTATCGGCAGTAAGTTTGTCTGTTTCAAGTCGCGCTTCACGAATACGGTCAGTTAACGCTTCCCAAGTGTTTGCAATACCGTCAACAGCTAGAATGCTTTTAAATCGAATGTCAAACGCACGGCTAAACACTTTAGACAAATCGCCTGCATAGTCAACAAGAGTACGAACTTCTTCAGCAGCTTTATTGGCGGCTGAACCAGCACCATCAATACTTGAACCTAAATCGTCAAACGCTAAAGCAGAAGTGCCAACGCCAGAAGCTAAACCTTCAAAATAAGCAAAATCAAAATTGCTATCAGTAAGCGCAGGCGCTTTTGCAACTTTACCCCGTTTACCAGTAGTGTCTCTACCTTTGCCCCTTATTCGGTTAGCGGTTACTTCACGATTAGCCGAATTGAACATGTCAGAAAAACCACTAGCAGCATTAAACGCGGCAAGCGCAATAGATTGAACTATGTCAAAAAGTCCAGTAAGTGCAGGAATTGACCGTTCAACATTGTAAGTCCAATTCAAAACTGTTGAATTGACTTCTGCAAAAGCATCTGTAAGAAGCACCGCTCCGTCTAAAATGCCACCAAAAACTTCCAACAAAACGGCAGCCGCTTCTTTTGTGCCTTTAAAGTTATTGCTTAAACCGTCAACGGCAACAGCGGCAATAGCTAGTCCGGCAAAAAGTTTACTAAGAAAAGCAAGGCTTGTTTTTAACGTTACTGCGGCAGTGTTTGTGCCCAACAATGCGGTAGTGATTCCGCCTAGTGTGGCGATAACGCCAGTACCACCCAGAATGCTACTAGCTGTAGAAATGGCAAAAATGCTTGCGGCTGTTAGGGCGGCGGCGGCGCGAGTTGCGGCAAGAACGCCAACAAGTACAAGTAAAACAGAAACAAACCTGACTACCCCCGCCCCAAAATCTGTTGAAACAAATTCTGCTAACCCGTTGAAAAAACCTGTTACAAGAGGCAATGCGACGCGCAAAAATTCTAGGAAAGGTAAACCTGCTGCGGCAAGGAACCCTGCAACACTGTTAAGCAACAACTGGAATTGTGAAGCAACATCATCTAAAACGATGGCGTAAGCGTCACCCAAAAATGTGCCTTCAGCAAAAGCTTGCCGCGAAATTGCAAACTGTTTTGCAACAAACTCAACGTTTTGCCCCAACCTGCGAAAAGTGTCAGCAACACGCAACTGCGACAAATTAAGCCTGTCAAGAGCGCTAGTCGTATCAACATCGTCAAGCCTACTTAAACCTTGAATGAAACCTTCAAGAACTTTTTCACCTTCACCATTACGGACAAGACGCTCCAACTCGTCAGCACTAATACCTGTAACGGTAGCAAAATCTGCAAGCGACTGCCCACCTTCAGCAACAGCCTTATTCAACGTGCCAAAATATGTTGACAAAGCGCCACGAGCACGCTCAGGGGCAACACCTAAAGAGGCCAACGCTGACGACAAACCCACAACAGCATCAGCAGTAAACCCGGCACCAGAAGCACCAGCCGCAAGTTCTTTAGTCAACGCAATAACTTGAGCATCCGTCGCCGCACTCGACACGGCAACAGCAGCAATCGCTGAACCCAAATTAACGTATTCGTCAGAAGTGACACCCAACAGTTGCCCCACACGGCCAAACGCCAACGCTGTCTCTTCGGCAGACACGCCAGACACCCGCGAAAACTGTGCAACCGTTTCAGTAAACGAAACCAGACCCGACTCGGCAATACCCAGCTGGGCACCAAGCGCACCAATTTTAGTCAACTCGGCAAAAGATAAAGGAATCGTTTCAGCAAGAGCCAAAAAGTCTTGACGCAAATTGTTGATGTTGCCAGAAACTTGACCACTAATACTTAAAGTAGTACGCTCAATTTCCGTAAACGCAGTCTCATACTTGATAGCAAAAGCTGCGGTAGCAGAAACCGCCCCCAACGTAGCGGCAGCAACAGCCGCATATGCTTGCGCCACATCAAACAAAGCATAACGGCCACGAATCAGTTGCGATTCAAGGTCTTTAGTTGCACCCGTTGCCGCTTTAGTAGCCGCAACCGCTGCAACTTTTTCTTTATTTGCAGACCGTTGAGCCGCCTCTTCACCTGTTAATTGAGTGCGGGCACCCTGCAACCTTTTTTCAAAACCAGCAACTTGTTGACCTGTTAAACCAACAGATTTACCAAACTGTTGGTTGGCGCGAATAAGTTCGTCAAGAGCTTTAACGTATTGCTGATATTCCAGGCTGATTTGTGCTTTGCTGTCAAAATCAGCCACTTAAAACCATCCTCAAAATTGTTGTGAAGTCTACAACCTAGTTTACCAGCAGTTACTCTTCACCATTAAATTTCAAAGCCAACAAATCATAGTAGTCATCTCTCGACGGCAACACAACACCTTCAACATCAGGCACGGCACGCACAAACTCGTATTCGCCATCTTTCAATTCACGTTTACGATCTTCACGCTTTTTGCGCCGCTTCTGCAATTCTTTATCAGCATAACAAACATACGTTTCCACTTCAAAACGCACACGCCCATCAGTAGTGCGACACAACCAAATGGGGTTACCACACTTGTCACACATTTCAGCATTCAACTGCGAAAAAGCGACAGCCAACAAATGATCCCATTTGCTCCAATTAGAATGAGGATTTTTAATCAACAAAATGTGCGCACTAGGACGCAACGCTAAAGCAACTGCCGACTTAATTTGCGACATATATCTAGCCCCCGCCGCAGACGACAGGAGCGAAATCAAAAATCTACGTTAAAAGCACCATTCAAATAGTCGTCAGCAATAGACAACTTTTGTGTCGCAGCCCACAATTTGCCAAACTCCATCAACGGAAACTTGTCACGCCATTCAGCAACATCATCGCGCGTGTAACCCGCTTCAGCCAAATGTGCGGCAATCAACCATTCTTCATACGCATCCTGCCGTTCCGAAGCCAACACTTGATCGTCGTCTTGACCGGAAGGGGGAAACGGATATTTAGCAAACACTTCCGACCGAATACGTTTAACCGCCTTTTTACCCAACCCGATAAAGCGCAACGTAATACCTGACGCTTTAATTGCTTCATGCAGTTCAGTAGCCTCAACTTCAAGCGCGTCAAGTTCAACCTGCAATTCAGGATCAACTTCATCCACACCGCGCGCTTGCGCTGCAACCTCCGCCAACTTAGCTGTGTGCTTTTGGAAACGCAAATTAAGTGCTTTATCCGAATATACGGTTACAAAATCTTCAACCACAACACTGTTGCTGATAAGTTTACGAACCGCTTCAGGGTCAGACGCAACCTGCGCTTTAACCTTATCGCCCAACTCGATAGCCGCATCAACTGTTTCTTGCACAACTTCTTCACCCATAACATCTCCTTTAAACAAGTAAGCCCCGGCTTCACCAATTTGTTTTGGTAAAAGCCGGGGCTTGGTGTGGTAAAAGTCTACCAGATTATGAAACCGTCAACGTAAGAATGTCAGGCGTTGCAGAAGCGCCATACGAAACAGTAATCCCTGCCGAACCCGTGGCGACAGCAACAACAACACCCTGATTAGACACGGTTGCTTTAGTTTGATCGCTGGAAGTGTATGTTGCTCGTGAACGGATCGACTTACCATCCAACGTGGGCAGCAACACCAAACGAGCGGCGGGGGCCAAAGTTGCTGTAGCAGGAATACCCAAAACTGCTGAAGCCGTAGCAACAGTAGTGTGAGTGTGAAGGACACCTTGCGACAAAAAGTTGACCTGGAATTTAGTTGAATTGTCGCCTGAAGTCATGTCTGAAGAATACGAGACAATAACTTTGAAAACGCTAACAATGTCGCCTGCCGCAAAAACATCTAAGGCTGGCTTTTCGTTAACACGCGAAACCAAGTAACCTACAACATCAGAAGTGCGGAACGCTTCAAACGCATCCACATACACTGACGCAGCATCCTGGTTGTCTTTGTCTCTAAAAAAGTCAAGCACGGCCTCATAGTTGGCTGACCCGCGAGAAATAGCGTTACCCAAATCGGTTAGCGCACGATCCTCAATGTCATCCGAACCGGTAGAGTTTAGTGCGTAATCTTCCCACGAAATTGCGGCAGACAAATCCAAACCGTTACCGTTTAGTTCGGCTGGTGTGGGGAACTGTGGGTTTGCAACGTCGGCTTCAAGAATCCACGCAACTTTGACAAAACCGTTTGCACTTTGCTTAGCCATTACGCCACCACGCTCACATTCGTGTAAATGTCTCCGGTGGGCTTGAAGCGCGCACCGAAGTAAATCAAACCACCATCTTCTGAAATGTCTACACCGTGATCTGTTTCAAACTTAAAGGATGAAACAATATCTCCAGCAGTAATAGGCGTACCCTGCAACTTGTCAACACGCTTCACTAGCCAATATTCGCGGCCAACGCCGTTGAACAGGTCAAAGAAACGCTCAAAGTAAGGCGTGTCAGTGGTTCCAGTTTTGTTGCGGAAACCGTCAAGTTCAGCTTCGTAGTTGCGGAACGTGGGGGTTTCGACACTGGCAACATCGCAAATACTTTGCGTGTCATCAGATGCCCGGTCAACTTCGTTTAGGCTTTCACCAGAATCGTCAGTGATGGCACAAGAAATGTCAATGATAAGGCCAGCGGCAACGGCAGTGGCAATGCTGGCGGCAGTTGGTGCCTCCCAGTTAACTACGGCTTCCGGGAAAGCAGCCCAAATTGTGTAATTACCGCGAAGGGTTTTCTGTTCAGACATTACTCACCATCCTTAAAAACTTTAGTCACAGTGGACTCCTTAGTGTGGTTAGCATCCTCAACGGGAGTCTCGGACTTTTTTGTGTAAACTTTTTTTGCAAAAACTACTTTATCTTCTTCAACATCATCATCAATTTCGCTAGGCACATACAATTTTAAATTGCGTCCAAGCACACGATGGTCAATAATGTTCATGGGATATTCACGAATGATTCCCGTAACCGTATTAATTGCAGAAGGCATGATATAAGTTTACCAGAACCTTTATGCGTTGCTCATGTTGGACAAATAAGTGAACTGTATTTGACTAACGTAAACGGTTGGTCGAGATTCCACTTGAATGGTAAACGAACTGCCGCCAATGAATCGTAGAGGGCCAACGTTGGGTGAAGCAGTGAAGCCGACACCTATTTCACTAATTTTACCGCCAACTTGTCGAGCAAATTTGGCGTTTGAAGAAACCACAGACAAACCTACACGTTGCACGGTTGGCTGTTTTTCTTCAACAGCAATAGATCGACCTTCAGCGGCACCGACTGGCATCCCAAATTCGATAACAACGTAAGGTAGCAGCACGTTGTTGATCCATGACATGTCGGCAGGGTCAGGTACGCCATCGTCGTAAATGGTTTGCGGCAACTGGGCATCAAAATATGTGGTAATTAAATCTTGATCGCTTATAGGGTTTACGGACATTAGCGCATTCTCGATTTCACTTTAGCGGCCAAAGATTGTTGCGCTTTAACAAAAGATTGGGCCAAAGAATTAGCGGCTTCAATACGTCCAGTACCGTTATCTTGGTATTCAAAATATTTCAAAAATAGGCCAAGCCAACCCCATTCGCCCACCACTTCCGCGCGGCCTACAGTCAAATCGGAACTGATCGCATCATACATTGTGTCACTCTCGCGGCGACCGGCAGAAGCCCTACCTTGACTTTGACGAAATCGACCCCACGGAGTTGTAGCAGTATCTAAAATGCGTTTCTGTTCAACAACCGCTTCAGCAAGCACTTCGTTAACAATTTGCACAGACTCAAACTGGATGCGCAGTTTTTCTTTCACAGCCCAACTGCGAAAACTTGCCGAATCGCCTTTAATAAACCGGTAAGCCATTACAATGTCCAAACGCTTTCATTTTCCACGTTTACTGAACATTCCACCGTCACACTAGCCCGCCATGACGAATTGACAACCGAATCCACAACAAGCACATAACCTGCCAGTTCCAGGTTACGTTCAGCAGACATGACGCGCACAATCCAACCGCGCCGAATTTTACCCAACTCAGGCAGGCGCGGTAACTGCACTCGAACACGCACTTCGCCTGACGGATTAGCTGTCCCAGCGCCACGAGTATCAGCCGATGATCGCACCGGCTGCACTCGCGCTTGCACACCAGAACGTATTACCGGATCGCCAACATAAGTAGTCAACCCAGTATCCACGTCATAAGTGGCAACAACCAAACTAGGGTCAAGCAAATCTATGACAGCATTTTTAAACGTGTCAGAAATTGCGCCTATACGGCTCGCCCATTCAACCGGTGCTTGCCCCATCAGACAATCAACCCACTACACCCAGTAACACAATATGATTGCAAATGTTCCGCCAACTCATGCCCACACGGACACTGCAAGCCTGTGTCAACAATGTGGAAACTTAACCCACCATCAGCATCCGCTTTATCGGCAAGGTTAAAAAAAGCGTCGGCCTGCGCTCTAAGCTGCTCAGCCTTTTGTCGGCCATCAATGGCGAGGTCAAAATCTTTAATAGATTCAGCCTGACGCGCAGCAGTATTGGCAAGCCCCATGTATGCGAGGCCGACAGCACGATAAACGTTTGACTGCAAAATTAGGTATGCGTCAATTTCGTTATCGGAAAATAAAGTGTAGTCACCCAACCCAGCAACAACCGGGTTTGTGGGCACAAAATAAAGGTCATTTGCTAGTAGACGAAAGTTGCCTACAGTTGTAGAAAAGTTGGGAGGCGCAACTCCAAGATTAGCCATAACTCATTTTACCAGACATGCGGAAACCCCCAGGGAGCGGGGAGGACGCTCAACCTGGGGGTCAGGGCATGACCGCCCGCAACAGCAAACAAAAAAGTAAAGGAGGTAAACTTTTTCGCCGCAAACAAATTTTACCACGACAAAACCCCCCACCGTTTCCAGTGAGGGGTTCCGCTTGTCGGGGTTAAACTTTACGAACCTGAACCGTCAGAAGCAACAATGATGGTCGGGCTAATAGCAGCGGCCCCACCAACAACGCGACACTTGGCCTCAGTGTCGTCAACTTCAAACGAACCATTCATCGGGTCAACCAAGCCGCCACCAAGCGCCAAAGCGTTCGGAGACTTCACAAACACCTGCGGGACAGGAGCATCCTCGTGGCGAAGCGAAATGATTGCCGGACGAACCGTACCGGTCGGGACAAGGAACCACGAGTTAGCCGCAGCCGCTCCACCATACTGGTCGAGAGCGTCAAACGGAGTGTAACCAAACCCGCCCAAGCTGGGGTTGATGACATACTCCGTCGAACCAGTCGTTTCACGCACTTCAGTGGTGTTCAGAATGTTACGGGCAGTTGTGGACAAACCATAACCGGTAACAAGCTGGAACTGACGTGAGTTCGTGCGACGACCGTTGACGCGCACCGACTGTGACTGCAAAATTGCGGCCTCAATGGCATCGTAAGTCAACGCAGGGTTTCCGGCAGCCTCAGCAAAAGCGGCGTTCGGCGCACCCGCAGAGTCAACGAGGACTTTGGCAACCCAAAGATCTTCCTGCTCTGAAGCAAGCTGAGCCATCTGCGACACGGCGCGAGGCACCCAAGCAAACGAACCAGTACGCAACGACGTTTCCCATGACATGCGAACACGCAAACCGTGCTTAGCAATTTCACCAGCAACATTTTCCGTGTTGAAGTTCATCGCCGGGTACTCTTCCAACTCGCCAACGCGAGGCAGACCATAACCAGTGTAAACTTCACCATCCTGCGAACCCATCAGTTCGTCAGTAGAGAAGCTTAGCCCATCAAATTCGATGTTCTTGTAACGGTCAGTTACATACTCTTCAGTGAACTGGTTCCACACAGGAGCCGTGTTAGCCCATTCTGCAAGAAACAGGGCGTTGATAGCAGGAGTCAAAAACAGGGGTACGTCAGAAGTCGAAATGGCTTCCTGAAGTACACGACCCGCCTTACGGTCACCTTTCAACGCGGCAAACAGAAGCGAGCCATGCTCTTTCTGCTTTTCAGCAAGAGGCGAACCTGTTGCAACTTGTGCGTTCAAACGCTCAATAGCGTTTTCGGCAAGAACTTTACGCTCGTTCATTAGTTGTTCACCCGAACCTTAATTTTCTGAACACCAGTAGTGGAACCTTTAGCCTCAGCAGCACGGCCAATAAGGAAGTTGGCACCAGCAGCAGCATCGCTAGTGACAACAATGTTGCTAGGAGCCGAAGCAGCCGTAATGTACAGGAGTGCACCGCGTGCAATGGCAGCCGTTACGCTCGTGTTGGCCTCAAACACACCAATGTGGCGAACCGTGGCCCAATATGCACCATCGGGACGCAACTCTGAACCGGTTTCAGCAACACCGTACAAACCGCCAGGAGCAGCCGTACCAACAGTTGTAAAATCGCCTGACAGAATTCCAGGATCAGACGTTCCAAACGAATACGAAACAGAAAAACCATCCCGCAGAATCTCATTCAAAGCCATCAGGCACCCACCTTCACAAAGTCGTTGAACGAGTAAGCCCCGCTCGTGCTTTCAACAATTCGACCTTGACCGGCAGCAACAACGTCAACCTTTACGGCTTCCGAAACCTGCTTCACAATCTCAGCCACATAAGCCTTCTCAGCTGCAACAGCATCAGCAACAGCCACACCAGCTTTAACGCTCTCAATGACACGCTTACGCCCCGACTCGGGCAGCTTTGCCTCGGCAACCGCCGTGGTCAACTCTTCAGCCACATCAAACGCATCCACGTTTGCAGCAACATCAGCAGCCGCCTGCTCCGAGAGAGTGACGATGCCCGAAACTTTCACATCCAAAGCGTCAACTTTAGCGGTGAGAGCTTCAAAGAGAGCAACAATTTTCTGCTCATCCATCTGATTCTCCATCTTCTCATCTTCGACAATGGCGGTTACCACGTCGTCTACCGTAAGTTGCCCTACGGAATTCTCAATTTGCCGATATGATTCCAACATGCGTTCCACACGCCCCCCGCGACCAGCCGCAACAACATAGTCAACGGAAGTGTAAGAATCGGACATGTCAAACGATTCGACAATATATTCGCCATTTTCTTGACGACCTTCACCAGACGCAAAAATGGACACACCAATAATGTCTTGATATTCGGCAACAAAATCTGCATACCGTTTATCGACAGACACTTCAGCATACAAACCCGCAACACCATCATCGTCAACCATAAACTCAACCATTGGGGCTACACGCCCAGCAATGTCACGCACATCCCGCATTTCGGGACGGCTAGGATCTTTAGGGTGATTCATGAACATGGGACGGCCAGCAAACACGTCTTTATATTCTTCCAACAGTTCACGACTGTAAGTACCTGAACTGCCGCGCCCTTCCGTAATTATTCGCACACGAAACTTACCCTTACCGTCAACCGATTCGAGTAGGGCACCATGTTCAGAAAGTTTACGGGTACTCATATTGTTTTAAGTTTACCAGAACGTTGTATAAACAACCTTAAACACAAAAGCGGGTGTAACACCACTTTGCTTCATGTGGTGTTACACCCACTTATAGTGTTGCACTAACCTTTTAACTCAACGTGTCAGTACGCACATCGTTACCACTCGCGTTACCGTCACCGCCACCACCAGTACCCCGCCCCTGGTTCACGGCAGGCACAGTTGGCCCGGCAGTAACCGTACTGTCAGTGTCAATATCACGACGAGCCAACGACATTGCATTGTTTGGAATAAGAGCACCTTCGGGTACAGTTCCGGAAGGGAAATCCAAAATTGCGTCAACTTGGTCACGCATTTCCTGTGCAGAATACAAACCATCCATGTACGGCAACAAAATGGCTTGCATCATACGATACAGTTCGGCACCATCCAACATGGACTTGAATGACACTTGAACATCCGGTGCACCCAACCAGGCCAAAATTTCTTCTTCAAACGCAATATGCATCATGCGACGCACTTCCATGCTCAAACGTGTCGGCAAATCCAACAACTGCCCTGCACCATATGATGAACCGGCAGCACCAGGGTCAGACGACAAACCCACCACAGACACATCTAACGCGGTTGCCACAATCGCTAAAACGGGGCGTAGCGAATCGAAATCGTAGCCTGACCCTGCTGTGGACAAAGCGGCAACATCCATACCGTCAACCATTGCCGCTGTACCGCCACGAGTGGCAGTGGAAGCAACTTTAGCCGCCGCCGCATTAGTGGAAGCCGCCGTTTGCCCTTTCAATTTAAACGCCAATGTTGCTAACGCTTCCTGCATTTTTAGACCATTCAAAATACCTTTACGATATTCGTTTGACCAATTCAATGCTGCAATCGAATCAGGTAACCCCCACAACCACCCATCCTGCAAGTTGGCTTGTTCAATAAACAACGTTTTGTTTCTTGCAACCCGTTCAGTACCACCATTAAACGTGACAGTTACACTTTCCCGCATTTTATGAATGTTGACGTAAATCCATTCATGCTTCAACTGTGCGCCCAACGGGAACGCATATTGGGTGCCGTCAATAATGCCATCGTCAGACCAAGACCGGCGTACAGCCCAAATTTCTGTAGGATCATCCGGGTTTACAACAGCAGCACTAATCTGCCAAATGGGGATAGACCGCAACAGTTTAGGAACAGCAGGCCGTCCACGAGTTGCCGGTTGCGCATCTTCACCAACAACAAAATATTGTCCATTCGTGTACAACGCTTTCTCTTGACGCTCCCGAGCTTTAGGGCCAAAAAAGTTTGCCTGATTAATGGGATTGTCAACAACTACTTGCACACCCCGATTGCCTTGCCGAGCACCAGGCACGTTATGATGCCGAATGCCACCCTGCCACACTTGCGCATGACGCAACCTCGCACCCCGCCCAATGTGCGCATTCAACCCGGCAAGGTTACGCAACTTTTTAGACACATCCTGAATTTGATACAAGTCAGGCCCATCCGTCTGATATCCACCCAACTCTAACCAGCCACGCACGTCAGCCATAAGAGACATGTTCGACATGCCTTCTTCAAGTTTGAGTGACACGTTTTCTATCGCATTGTGCGCTTCCACTAATTCACCACGCAACATTTCCACTTCAACATTGCGTTGCACGTCAACAATTTCATCACGTTTATTAGCCATAACATAATGATAGCAGTGGCAAACCAGTGTAAAGCGGCACTAAAAGCACACTTTATGACAGTTTAAACTGGCACACCGCGCATGTCCGACATGGGATCAACAGTGAAATCGTCGTAATCGAATGTTACAACGTCACCTTTTTGTGGTTTACCTTCATCCGGTTCCGCATCATAAAGTGCGTACCATACAGCGTCAGCAAAATCAGGACTTTTCCGGCCACGCGAACGCATATCCGCCTTACTTTCTATCTTAATTTTGTTGCGCGAATCATACTCATATTGGATTGACCGCAACTGGTCAACCATATCCTCATCAGCACCATCCAAATCAAGCAACCCCTGATGGGCCAACAATTTAATGTCAAAAAATGCTTCCGCCCGAGCATTCGTATACGTCGCCTTCTCCCTCGCCGGACTACCACCCGCCATTTTATAAATATCATACGGACGCACTTCAGAAGCCAAATCTTGCACAACCGCCATGCCCACACCCGACGAGTCAATTTTCACCCGCGAAGCAGCCAACCCTAAAGCGTGCCCATCAATCAACATGCCATTCGACGGTTTCTCCACACTCCCCCCCGCCAACGGTGCCCCCTGCCACGCAGCCACCCGACGCACACGCCACCCACGCCTACCAGTCCCCGCCAAAGGTTTACCAGTAACAGCATCAGTCTCCCAAACTTCACCAGGCACAGCAGAATACACAGACGAAAAATCTCCCTTTTCGGCCCACGCAATATCACACCCCAACCACGGCCCCACCAGAGGGTCAGCCACCACACACGCATTCACCGCACTCGCAACATCAGCCTCCGACAACACCGTTAGTCCAGCATCAAACGCCCACTGCCCTAAAACACGCGACACAAAAATAGGATGATCTTCCCCCCACGTATCCCGCATATCATCCACATACTCCTGCCCCGACATGCCTTGAGCACGCGAAACATCAAACCCCGACTCTTTCGTAATCAACGGCGAATCCAACACACTAATGTGCATACGATTCCAACCACCAATTTCACGCTTCCAAATTTGCGCCATCTGACAAGTCGGATCAGTTGGGTTAGCAATCAACAACTGACGGTTATGAACACCGGTCGCAATGTTACCCAACGCACCAATCATCTCCGCATTCAACCCCACCGCCTCATCACCAATAGCAAGAAGATAAGTAGCATGAATACCCTGAAAGGCAACATCAGCACGATCATCAGCAGGCTTACGACCCTGCCCAATCAAAATACCATCATCAGTTTTCCACTTGTTATCGCCAGTCACATAGCCGGGGAGTCTATGGTCTGTCAACCCCGACTCAAACCTTTGCTTAGACAAGTTATGGAAGTTGCGAATATTACGCCACAACACAGCAGTCACCTGATCCACCGTCGGCGCAGTAGAAGCAACATATACGTCATCCAACGGGTGATTGTCAATCCACCAACACGCCATCAACGCGGCCAAAAAACTTTTCCCCACGCCGTGCCCTGCCGCCACCGCAGTAGCACGATTATCACGCACCGACAACATGATTTCTTTCTGCGCCGACCACAACTGCACACCCATAAACTCTTCAACCCACGCAATCGGATCAACCCGATACCGTGCCGACCGAATACGTTTATCAATACCCACCGCCGCCAACTCCGCAACAGCAGCATACCTACCCACTACTCATCCTCAAACGTAGCCGACACAGCCAACAAATTATCTTTAAACTGAGCCTCAACCTGCTCCACCGGCACCCCAGGAAACAACCCCTGCAACTGCTCCAACGTGGCATAAAAACTCAAATTGACTATTTGCATCAACGCTTTAGCTTGAGCAACATTAACCCTGTCCAAGTCAAACTCAGCCAACTCACGTTGCTTCTCCACCTGCTCAAACGCCAACCGAATGGTATCCAAATATCCTTTAGTCAAAATAGGGTCAACACCCGACTCGGCAACATCTTTCAACTTACCCATCAACGACCACAAATTGTGGGTCAACAATTTATATCGTTGCGTTTCATCCAACCAATCAACCGTATTAGTCAACCGATCAATTTCCTGCACCACCCGCGCCGCCGGAACCTGCAACTGCACAGCAATATCTTCCGCAGTTTTCCCACGCGCAGCAAAATCTAAAATAGTTTTATCCCGCAACGACAACCCTGAACTCATACGGTCAGTCTACCAGCGGGCAACAAAAAAAGCCCCCGCACTATAGGCGCGAAGGCAAACTTATCGGAAACATACTCTAAGCGCACATTTTCGATAAAAGATAATGCCCCGCTGCGCTGTGAAGCGCAAACGGGACACCGTGTTAAAGCAAGTGTACACCACTAGACGGCAACGGGGTTGTTGCAGTACAAACAAAAATTGGCGTGCTCAAAAGCTTGCGCAAACGCACCCAACATTGAATTCGACTCCCCAAAAGCTACACACTCATCTTCACCGCACAAATCACACCCATCTTCACCGCACAAATCACACTGCCAGTACCACACGCCAGTAAGTCTCGTGCCGCCGCTTTCAAACCCCGCATACACATACCTACCAGACGTGGGTTTACCTTCATGCCTAACTAAAACCATTAACTTTATTCCACCTCATCCCCTTCGCCTTCCACCATCGACCCCGACACAATCACTTCAAACATGCGCACCGGCACAACCACATCATCATCAACATCACCATCAACCACAAACTGTCCACCCCACACAGGAACAATAGACACTTCAGGATCAACACCAACATCATCCAACTTAGCCATCACAAACACAAACGCATCCGGCAACGACCCCACAAAAGTCGAAAACTTCAACTGCACTTCCACAGGCGACGCAAACTTATGCTCCAACACGACCCCGCCACCCCGCAGGCTTACCCCACAACTTCGTACACAACCAAAAATTGCTTTCACCCACCACCCGTTCAGCAGGCACAACCAAATGCTCCAACCTGTCACACAACGGCTTCCACGTCACCTCAAACGAATCAACCAACATTATGCACCACTCCTAATCAGGCCAATACTGGAACCAAAAAAATCTTCAACCCGAACCTCATCGCCGTCACCACCCGCAACAGAATCCTCAAAATTTGGGCGACACCCGCAACGCCTAACCAACACGGTTCAACCTCCGCGCCTCAAAAACAGCATCAACAATATCAATCGCATCCGCACCAGAATCACACTCAAAAAAAATGGCATCCTCCGACCCCACACGCACCTGCCACACACACGGCTCCGCAGCAGAATCCACCAACATCAAATGCAACTCAACCTGACGACCATCCTCCACCGTAAACACCCTCACACCAACTCACCACCATCATCAGCAACATCAAAATCAAGCACCCACGCCAAAGCCCACCGAGCACCAACAGCCCACTCAGACTCCACCCCAGCCAACCGCTCCAACTCATCACACACAACCGAAACACTACGCATAACACCACTCCCTAAACTCGAATAACACCAACCTACACCACCAAACAACCACACGCGGCACATGCAGGAAAAAGTTTGAAAAAAATATTTGCCAAAACATAAGCCAAAAAAATTATGCGCGGCCAAGTCGGAAAAATTATGCGCGGTAGTACCCCCACCGTGCGTGTGAGTTTTTGTCACTTAAAGGTGAGGCCTTTGCGTTTGAGTAAAGTTCGCTAAACGTTGAATGATGCTCACCTAGTGGCACCTGCCACGCCTTACCCTACGCCCGCGAGTTTGTCAAGCCCTTAGTTTTGAGCTTGCACTGTCGGCGCGCGTGTGGTATAAGCCTCGTGCTGCAATGTTGACAGCTTCTCGTTTTACGGTTGTGCTGCGCCTTACACTATGAGCGGGCAACTGTCAAGGGGCTTGTATTGTGCGCGCGCGTATGGTATGGGCGTGAGTGTGGATTACCGGCCCGCGCTATTGTAACGGTATGGTAACGGCACCCGCCGGGGGTTGCACTACCTGCCCGCGCGCCACTAAACTAGGGGTATCGCAACAACCAACACCCTGGGAGGATATGACATGAGCACAACACACACACACACTGATCAAGGCGGGCAGTGGACTTACGCGGTCGACCTAGACGCCATGACGTTTCACGCCCTATCAGACGACTGTGACCAAGTCATGTCCATATGGGTTGCCGGGCGTAACGTACTCGACTACATAGACGCGCGCGACTGGCAGACAGTAGACGACATGCTCGCATTGCATGACGGTGCAATCATGTACGCGGGCGTAGTTTATGCATACTGAGGGCGCGCGTTACCGTTACACATGTAACGTTTGCGGCCATATCACGCGCGTATATTCGACCGCGCTACTACATGAAAGAATCTCACACCGGGGCTTTCCCGTCATAGTGGAGGTAAGGGCATGACATTACACAAAGTAACCACGCTAGCCGATAACGCAGACTTTAGACTCGCATTCTCTCAGCGCGTTACAAAGAATGAAGACAAAGTGTGCCAGACATGCGGCCTTCAAGTTACGGGCCACGCGCCCGAGTCTCGATGGTTAGGGTATGAGCCTCACCCGTGGCAACCTATCGCCGCCGACACTGTAATGGTGAAACGCGCTAAGGGCTTAACGGTCAAGGCTTACTCTATGCGAGGCACCCCCTGCGGGCATAACTTCGCGTCACAAAATTGCAAGACTTCATGCGTACACATCGCCGGACATTGTGCTCAGTGTGACAACTAAGAATCTGGGAGGACTTACTATGACTAAACACTACTCACCTACACGACGAGACACCTATCGCGCGGCTGAAACTAAGCGCCGCACCCTACACAGTGAGCGCACACTAGCGCGCACTACTAAGACACTCACGCGCGCTATTGCAGGGGGGACACGATGAGCGCCTACACGCAATTTTGGACCGCGCTAACCGTCGAACAAGCCTCACGCATACCAGTAGGCCAGTACGCCCTCATAGACGTACACACTGTAGCGCGAGCATTAAACGCCCCTAGCGGCTCACGCCCGCGAATTTACGCCTACCTAGAACGGGGTGAGTCTGCGGGGCAGATAGTGCGACTCAACTCACTCCACTATCTCGAACAATACGACGGGCTCATAGGGTTCGCGTGGACTAGCTCGAACACAATTGCAGACATTATCGGGAAGGCTTAAGACTATGACCTACACAACGTACAAGAATCTACAATCTGGCATCCACTACTCAGAGAGTCAAGTGGAGGAGATGCTAAACGAGTCAATTGATGACAGTTACGGGATCATCCAACTGTGTGGCAGCAAATTCTCCCCTAGTCGCATTTTGCGAAAGCTTGACCCTGTAGCACATCATGGAATGTTTCTAGACTTCACTGACAGTGAAGAATGGGAAGAAGTAAGCCATGAAGGTTTTGAAGCTTACTGGCACGCCATAGATTCCACTCAGGGCAGGTAGTAACCGAGTCGCACGGTTAACTAGCGCGCTAATATGGCCCGCTAGTTTCCCGTGCTATTCCGTTACCAGAATAGTTTATTAATTAGTTTATCAATTACCTTGGGAGAATTTATATAATGTCTGACATTATCGGTTACACGTATAACGCTGACAACTTTACACCTAAAGCACTAATAGAGTTTATGGTGCAACTTCGGGAATTATCTCCCGCTGCTTTAGATATGTCACCCGAAGTTGCGCTTAATCAATTAGCAGACGTTTATGGAATTGATCGAGATAACGAATATTCGTTTGATTCTAACGACTTCCCTAAAGTTATTTTAAAGTTTATGGATGCTGATATTACTGACTTTGTAGGCTATTCCGATATGCCAGATTTTAAGGTTAGCTAGTGTGCGCCCCGTGTGATTATGGTCGCTATGACGACGTGGAATGCTATGAGCTGCGACGCAGTAAGCAACCCGCCGAAAGTGACGACTACACGCCACCTTATGACGTTAGGGGCAACCTGTGACGCCCCGATACTTCGCGGTGATCCTGCTACTACTGGCAGGTTATTTCATAGCGGGTAGTGTCTGCTCCGTGCCATTCTGCTAGCGCTGAGAGTGCCCCTAGTGTTTAGTCCACTAGGGGAATTCTTCATGCCGTGGCGGTGTCTGGCCCCTGGTGCCATTCTGCGGGCTTGGTGGCTCATTCTGGTGCTCATGTCTGCTAGTGGTGTTTCGTGTCGTTAGCGGGTGTTGTGTCGCGCCGATTCTGTGGAGTGTGGACTATCGGCAACCCTGCAAGCCGTGGGGGCCATTCTAAGCCCTTAAAAATGTCTGAGGGTAGTCGCATACCTTACGGGGCTAATAGTGTCTTAGCGGCCATCCTAAGGCTTGCAGTGGCAGGGCTTAGGGTATTTGCCCACACTGGCAGGGCTGACGGCAACGCCGGGGTTGATATCGGTAGGGCTAGGGCTAGGGCTAGGGCTGAGATGTCACCAGGTGGGCAGGTGTTGTCAGATGGGCAAACTTGCCGTGGGTTCCTCAGATCGACCGGTGCTGCCAGATTCTCAGATGCTGTTAGGTCGGCAAGGTTTACCGGGTCGGCAAGGTCGGCAACTGTCACCAAGTCCACATTCACAACGGTGCTGACATGTTGCCAGTTTGGGCAGGTTGGCATTGTACAGCATGTCGGGCTTTGCTTAGTTTTGGTTTTGGTTGCCGGTTTTGCGTTTTGGCTCCTTACGGGTGAGTGAGACTAATACATACTTATTACAATACATGTTTATTATAATATATGTGTATTAGTTATGTGTTAAGCACCCGTAGAAAACCGCTTACCTTTTTGACCTAGTTGTCCACGGGTTTTACCGTTTTTGACCCTTAACTGAATGCCACCTGTGAGAGTTATCCACAGTCTATACGTTTCTTATGAGTTTCCTGAACCTTTTTGCACTAATTCACCCGTATTACAATACCCTCAGATTACACGTTACTAATACACCTAGATTAGTGCACTAATTCACCTAGATTAGTTACGCTAATTCGCCTCTATTACAATAGGCGTATAGAGGATACAGATGTCAGGTGTTGGCTGTTTTTCTGTGTATAACTTTCTAAACGGGGTGAAAACCTGGGGATAACTTTCTCAGCCCGTTTGCAGGTTGGAAGTGTGTTTGCACCGTTTTGAGGCACAAAATCGGTTCGGAAAAGTTGAGATGCAAAATCTGGCTCACAATTTTAGGCTGCAAAAACCGTATTGTAACGGAATGGTAACAGTGTCGGTTTTAGGGTTGTGCCGCTGGTGGCTGGTGGGTAGTGTTGGTGTTAGAAGGTTTCACCGAGTGACTGGGAGGTCAAATTGAGTGTTGTAACTGTGTCGTATAAGTTTGATGAAATTGTGGGTGCCGTAAACGCTGTGCTGCCACATGCCAGTAAAGATGATGTGACACCTGTCATTACGGGTATTCGGTTTACTGCTGACGGCAGCATTGTTGCCACTGACCGGTACACGGTAGGGGCGTACACGTTTAAGCGTTGTGATGTAGTGGCAGAGCCTGACGATGGGTTTGATGGGTTTACGTTGGGCAAAGCGGGCGCGTTGTGGCTGTCAAAGTTGAAGCCGATCACGCTCGCGTTGGGTAAGTACAGTACACAGTTTTACACTGTGCGGTTCGCGGTTGACGTTTTGATGGTGAAAGTTGACATTGTGCAAAACGGGTTTGGTGGTGACTCGCAGGAAGGTGACTTTGTTGATTCGGGCGTTGTGGAGGCCAGTTCGACGTTCCCTCTAGTGGGTGGTAATTATCCTCCCGTGATGCATCTCATGCCTGATGATGCACGGTTGGCTGCTGAGTTGGGTATTGGTAGCACCCCAATTTCTTTGAAAACAGATTTTTTGGTGCGTATTGATAAAGCTACTAAAGCTTTGAGTGAGCGTGGGAATGGTACGGCAAAGTTCAGGTTTTTGAGTACTGATAATCCGGCTAAGCCTGGCCCTGTGTTTGTAACTGTGGGAGACAATTTCCGTGCTCTCATTCAACCGAACCTACTGTTGAGCCGGTAAGGGTAGTTCAAGTCGAAACGCTGGGAAGCGTCGCTGAATAAGATTCAGCCTGATGAGACTTTAAATGGAAGGAGTTTACGCATGGTGGGTAACAGTTTGGTTGCATGTGTTGACATGCATGATTGGGTGGAAGATGATGGGTTTAAGCAGATGGAATTTGATGCCCATTACTGCTGCGTGTGTGGCATGTTTCGTGACAAAGTGGAAGTGGAGGCTGCGTGATGGGAACGTTTGGTAGTAAGCCTGTGCATCGTTTGACGGTGGGTAAACCAGATTATGTGGGTGCGTTTGCGTGGGAAGGTGTGTGCGACTGTCACAATCCTGATGGGTGGGGTGATGGTGGCATGTATTGGGTGGGTGATAGTCCACAGGACGTGTATGACTTTTGGTATGACCATTATGTTGACGTGACTGTGTTTGCTGATGATGTGCTTGTGGTGCCCCTGTGAGCACGGTGGGCGTGTTTTGGTTAGGGTTTGCCACTGGCGGTGTTGTGAGCATGGGTTTAGGGTTTGTGGTACTACTGGTGGCGTATTTGTCGGGAGCATTTTTTGCCAACAAAATGTTGGGTAACGTAAATCGGAAAGGTAGATCAAGTGTTTGAATGGTCAAAGTTTGTTGGTCAACAAGTGCAAGCTACTGCCGGTGACAGTGTTTTGGTGGGTGTAATAGTGGATGATTTTGGTTTGCTACGAGTTTCGCCTACGGCATGTGTGCATTTGAATGACGGCTGGTTGGTGACACCAATGGTGCCTCTACTGTTGGGTGCCGTGATTCGGTTTGAGGATGGGCAGTATGCGGTTCGGTCAAGTCAAGATTCGCGTTTTCCGTGGATTGCGTTAGATGAGACAGGCGAATTTTTTGCTGACGGTGATGTGAGGCACATGAATTTCACTGTCATGTTTGCTGGTGTTGATGATGCCTAGACCGTCTCAGGATGGGGTTGAAGTGCAAGCTATGCGTAGCGCGTGGGAGGCGTTGCGTAGTGCCCGTGTGGAGGCACAGTCGGCGTATCAGGATGCTTTGGCTGCTGTTGACCGTGTGGAAGGTGCGCAATTTTTGGTGTCTGTGCAGGATGCGAAGCGTGCTGGGTTGGCCAAATATACGGTGTCGCGTGCTACAGGTGTGAGGGCGTGGCCGAAAATTCGTGAATGGTGGGGTGACGATGTGCCTGTGTCGGTTGCGGCTGCTGATGCCCCTATGAGTGTCGTTGGGGGTGATGTGATGGTGCCTGTAGTGCGGGAGCGGATTACAACTTTTACGGTTGACGGTTACGAGTTGAATGCTGTTGACCGTTTAGGTGTGACGCAAATTTTCTTAAACAATAGTGCTTTATATGCTGTGAAAGATTCGGATGATGTTGTGTCATGGTTTCAACTGCCTGATGATGGTGGTGAGGATGAGTCGTTGTCGTTCACTGAACGGGTTGACCTCATCCCTGACGTGGTGGAGAATGCTGTGAAAGATAACGTTTGGATTGCAGCGCATGAGTGACCTGTTTTTGGGCTTGTGGATTGCGCTTGCATGTGTGACGATTGTGTTTATTGCAGTAAACAACAATAGGAGGGGGTTGTAATGAGTTTTGAAACCGGTGTTGAGAGGATCATTCGTCGCCACATGGACGCGTTGCATGATGATTTGCGTGACGTGTTGAATGACTTTGAGGCTGCTGATCGCACGTTGGGTGGCAGTGTTGATGGGGAAGGGTTTGCGGCCATTGTGGGGCGTGAAATTCGTGCCAATTTGATGACGACTGGCGAATATGAGGATTGGTTTAATGAGGAAGTGAGCGCACGATGATTGATGTGACGTTTGGTTCGATCAGTGACCGGTTGGGTAAACCAGAGTTTGCTGCTTTGCGTGAATATATGGATGCGTTGCCGAAACCTGTCACACCTGCGGTGGAGGCACGAGAATGACTTACACGATGGCTGAAATTGAGGCTGAAAAGTTGAAGCCCGAAAATTCTCGCCGCACAATTATTGTGGTGCGTGAAGAAGGTGATGAGTTTGTGGCCGAATGGGAGGGTGTTGAGTGCCGTGCTGATAACCCGTTTGGTTTGGACTCGGAGCTTATGCATGCGGGTGCACCGTCACCCCGGAGTTTGTATTTACTAACCCTGGAGGCACCCCATGAGTGACGACTTGACCGAGAGTGAGGCCGACCGATGAGCAAAATTGTTTGGGCAGGTAACGGGTCTGAGATTCGCCCATTTCACGTTCACGCGGGGGGCGCGTTTATGGGCGCGTTCGCTACGCGGCGGGAAGCGGTGCGGAAGGCTAAGCGGTTGTTATGGCGCGACGGCTGGGCATCGGTCAGAGTTACCGACGTGCGCACGGAGGCACCCCATGAGTGATGACACTGTAACGCCTGACCCGGATAGAGGGGAAGTGTTGAGCATTTGGGCAACCCTGCAAGCAATGACCGAGATGGCGCAACTGGCGAAAGAAACAGAGGCAAAGGATGAGTAGTTGCAGCGAAAAGTGTTGGACACCTGTCCTTTGCCCTGAGCACGGAGACCGGATGCCGCCTTTCGGAAGGTCAGTTTCGGAAGAATCTCATGTGTGCTGCAACATCTATGGAAAGTCATTGGTCAACTCCCGTCACCTGTGGGACGAGCACGATTCAAGCCGCTACTACACAGACCCAACCGGTTGGAGTGATCATGAAAACAACTGCAAAAAATGCAACCCGGAGGCACCCCATGAGTGACGACCTAAATGCCCACGCGGAACTTACGGCAATCATTGACAACGGAGACAACTATGAACGCGACTTCGACAGCGCGGGCTGGAAGATCGTGCCGGAATGGGCGGCTACCGCGATAATTGCCGCAGGTTACGTCAAAACGCCTAGCGTGCAAAAAGTTGCTGCCGCAATTTCGGGCCAATGTGGACATAAGTGGGAGGACATTCCGCCGATGAGTGCAAACGCTTACCTGCGTATGGCTCAAAGCGTTTTAGATTTATTTGATGGGGAACCTGATGAGTAAAAACTTGGATGTCATTTTTGATGGTGAACACCCCCTACATTATGGTGGCAAAGTTGAATATTACAATGTTGGGTCTTGGACGTTAGAAATCTGTTTTGACAAAAACGGTGTCGCACAGTTAGATGGCGACGGTAGTGTGGAACATGCGTTGGAAGCTGTTCAAGCGTGGCAAGCGTGGGCTGCGTTTGTGGCAAGAAAAGGTTGGGAGGCTAAACGTTGACTAAACTTATTCCACGGCCAGAGCAGGAAGCGGCTATACGTCGCATGGTTGATGAGCCGACGTGGGCCGTGTTGGATGCTTCAGAACCTAGCGCCGGTAAGACGGTGATGCACGTTGAGCAAGGTTTGCGTATGGGTTCAGAGATTGTTGTCATTGTTGCACCGTTAGGTACAGTTGATGGTTGGGCTAAAACTTTGTTGAGCCAGTCTGACGGCAAGCATGAGTTGAAGTGGATTACGGCACAAAAAGTGGGCATGATCCATTACGAAAATTTGGTCAACGGTGTACCCGGTTGGTATTTTATTGGCAGGGAACTGTTTCGCAAACCGCGCATAAACGCGGCTCGTATTAAAGCCGACTTGGGCATTATTGACGAATGTCAACTGTATTCCAACAGGAAATCTGCTGGGTGGAAAAAGTTGATGCAATTTCAGCCCATGTTCAAAGTGGCTTGTTCAGGTACATGGTTTGGCAACAAAGTGGAAAACATGTGGAGTATCGCCCGATGGTTGTGGCCTGACATTACCGACCGATCATTTTGGCGGTGGGCTGACACTTGGCTGCTGAGTGAACATGACTATTTTGCGGGCAAAAAGATTACTGGCGAAAAAGTGGAAGGCGCTTTCGCCGCATCGCTGCCATGTTATGTGCGTATTGTGCCGACGTTGGTGGAGTTGGAAACTCCCATTGAACGGTGGGTGGATTTGACTGCCACTCAACGTAAAATGTATGACAAGTTGGAACGTGACATGTTTGTGCATACAGAAACTGACGTGTTGATGACTGAAGTGCCTATTGCTACTCGTACACGGTTGCGGCAGTTGAGTATGGCCCAATGCGATTCGGAATCGTATACGGAATGGGTTGACGGTGAAGAAAAAGTGAAGCAACGCGTGTGGTTTCCGGTTGACGCAAAATCGTCTAAATTTGATGAGTTGGCTGAAATTATTGACGAAAATCTTGGCGAATCCATGCTTGTGTTGACTGATTCGGCACAGTTCGTTGACTTGGCTACACATCGGCTTGGTGGGAAAGCGTTCGCATGGCGTGGCGGCGTACCACAGGAAGCCCGCAATGAGGCCAAACGTCGGTTTGTGGCGGGTGAATTGCAATACATTATTGCTCAAGTGGCAAGTGTCAGTGAAGGTGTTGACCAGTTGCAGTTCGGTTGTAACACGGTGGTGTGGGCGTCTAAATCTGATTCCAACTTTTTGAATGGGCAAGCGTTGCGGCGAGTGCATCGTACAGGGCAGGATAAGCCGGTACGTCAATATGTTATTAAAGCTCGCAACACGATTGATGATGCACAACATTTAGCACTTTTGGAGAAAGAATTAAAAATTCAGGCAGCACTTGCGTTTGATAATGCAAGTAGGTAGGCTGATGGTAAGACGATTGATTGGGAGGTCAAAGATGGTTTGGACTGGAAGTGATATGGCGGCAAGTTACGGTAATTGGATGCCTGACTCGTATTGCGAGTATGCGGCTGTTGAAGCTGACCGGTTTGCTACCAGTGTGGCTTTAGATGCAGAAAATTGGTCTGCCATTGCAGGGCGTGAAGTGTCTTGCGTGGTGCAGGATTATGTTGGCCCTGACGATTACGTGTTGGAAGTGACGGTTGCCGGGTTGGGTGTTACATGTTTTGATTCGATTGCGGCTGCCATGAAATGGTTTGACATTGTGTGGCCTGCCAGCAAAGTGGGCACCCCATGAGTGACGACCACGTAACTGAGTGGGTCTACTGGGTGAATCTCGACGGTGACTTTGCCCGCGACTACGCCACAGCAGAAGCCGCTGAACATGCTCGTTTGCATGAGTGGGGCCATATTCCCCCCGAGCGGCGTTCGATTTGGCGGGAGCGAACAGAAGTGCAAGACGTGTATCCAGTGACGGAGAAAAGAATATGACCAGTTTGGAACGCGCTTTACTGCTGTTGCAGGATGGTGCATCGTATACGGAAACTGCTGCTAGTACAGGATTGAATCGTACAACGTTGTCGAAAAAGTTTCCCGGTTATGGGTGGACTCAAAAAGAAGGCGGTTCTTACGGTTTGATGATTCGTAACGACAACAAAAGGGGGAACAGTTAATGAGTTTGCAAAGTATTCACGATTTTTTGGAATGGAAAGCCACTTTTGATGGTGTTCGGGCTGACGTGTCGCCGGAAGCGTGGGCAGTTGATGTGGCCGTCAACAAAGTAGTCAAACTTGCAGAAGATAATGGAAGGTTTGAGTTTGCAGGTTCACCACAAAATGCGGCTTGGGATCGAGAATTTTGGCAAGCCATTGATGAACTTGTGAAGGCGAAAGAAGTGCTTAATGCCCCGGCCAACTAAAATGCAACTCGTGAACCGCAATCAGCAAGATGCGCGCATCACACAATTTGAGGCGCAAGAATCTAAACGCGCCACACGCATTATGGCCGACACAACACCTGTACTTTGGTTGCTGCTCATTTTGTCAACCATTGCTTTACTAACATCGTTTGTCTTTTCCTATTTTGCCCTCGTAGAAGTTGCCGTGTGGATGCGACCCCCGCAAGAATGGCTTACCCTACTGGTGCCAGCGTTTGTGGAATTGGTTATTATTTTGTCAGCCATTGACTACATGGTTGACCGTTCACGAGGCAACAGTGGACGTGTACCGTTTGCGGCAATGGTTGCGTTCAGTGCGCTTGCCGTTATAGGTAACGCAGCGCACACGTTTTACGAATGGGTAAAAGATGGGCCAGTGCCGTGGGAAGGCTGGCTTGGCGTTGGCCTGTCAGCGATTGTGCCCCTCGTTGTTGTGTACATTTCTAAAAGACTCACCCAAGTCGTGTTTGCTGAACCGATTGTGATTAACTGATGGGTGTCATTCAAAACCGGTTATACGGTTCACCTTTGAAAGCAATTCAAGAAGCAGCAGATCAAGTGTTGGAAGGAGCCGAAATTGGTCGCACGTTCAACCATTGGGCACCCATCGTTGCCCGCAGGCGAATGCTCAACAACGCTTCACGCATTGCCGGTCTTACAGAAGGTGAAAGGTATGAAGCCGAATATGATAAAGCTATTGACCAAATGTGGGCAAAAGTTGATGCCGGCATGAGTGGTGGTAAAAAAGATTCACTCCGCCATTTGAATGTCAAAAAAGGGGCTGAACGCGCATGGGATCGGTTTGACCGCGCTTTAGCGTTAGCATCCGAAACGGGTGTAAACAAACCTAACTGTGCAGGTAAACCAGGCTTGTATTCTGACTATGATGACGATAGTCTACCTACAGCAGAACAAGCATACGAGTTATGTTTCGGATGCCCACTGTTAGCGTTGTGTGCGTCGTATGCGGAACAAGAGCAACCAAAGTGGGGCGTGTGGGCTGGAGAAGTTTGGCCCGCCGCAGATAGTAATAGGAAGCCAACTAGGAGGGAAACAAATTATGAGTGACTACAAAACCCCGCATGTGCATGAGGCGGTTGCGGCAATTTTGGGTAGCCTGTCAGTTGATAAAGACGGCAAGCTGCCATCAAACATGTCAGGCAAAAGTTACACAACGGCAGGTAACCTGTCCAACACGGTCAAAGCGGCGTTTGTTGAACACGGTTTGTTGACGGCTGCTTCGGAAACCATTTTCCATCACGAAATTACGGCAGACAAAACAGGTCGCACACTAGTTGCCATTTCAGTGAACGGGTCGTACACAATCATTTCCACAGTGGATGGTTCCACACTGACTATTGGTGGGATTGGTGACGGTTTGGCTACAGGTACGTCTGTTGCCAACAATATTGCGTCCACTAATGCGTTTAAAAATGCGTTGCTTCGCACGTTCATGGTGACAGAAACGTCGATTGAAGATCAGGCTAAAAAAGGTGTTGATGATGGGGTTGACCGTACGCAACTGGCTGGTAAAAGTCGGCTTGTAGAATTGCAGGCTGATTTGAAAGTGCGGTCAGCAGCAGTTGATGGTTCCGTGAAAGGTTCAGCGTATTTGAAAACGTTGGTCGAGTCGGGCGAGTTTGGTGGGGCTTCGTTGGCGCAAGTGTGGGCTGATGAAGTGTTGTTGGCAAAATTGCAGGCCACGTTTGATGTAGTTGAAGGTAAGTAGCCGTGTCAAAGCCTGCGTTAGCCCGCTTTTGGTCTGACACTGAACATGACGGTAGAGGTTACCTGCGACCGTCTACGGGTGAGCAAGTGCCTGGTGTGACTTCTATTACAGGTATGGTGGATAAAGATTTAGCCCAATGGGGTGCCAACATGACGGCTAAATGGGTGGCAGAAAATTGGGATCAATGGAATCCAGGGCAACGGTCTGAAGAGTCAGCGTTCAATGGGGCACGTTATAAGTGGCGTGAATTTCGTGACGAACGTGGCGCTATTGGGTCAAACGTTCACGACCATATTGAGCAAACCATTCTTGGTGAAGAACCGCTCATAGATTTTTTGAGTGGTGAAGAGCAGGCTATGGTGGCGCAGTGGGAACAGTTTTGTTTTGTCACGGGTGTCGAATATCATTCCACTGAAGAGCAAGTGTGGGGTGACGGGTATGCGGGCACGTTGGATGCTCGTGTGAGCATGTATTCGGAACGTTTAGGGCGTGTTGCTACTGGAATTGTTGATTGGAAAACCTCTAAGTCGGCATATTGGGAATACGGTATGCAGTTGGCGGCATTGACTAACGCGGGTAGAACGTTCACTGAAGTTGCAGCACCCGCAAAAACGGTGACAGTAAACCAGTTCCCGAACGGCACTAGTGCTTACGAAATGGGTGACAGTTTTGCGTGGTCAGCTAAAAACAATAACGAGTCAACGTGGTGGGCTGAAACGGAAGTTGCACCGGCTGAGACTGCGTTTGTGGTACATTTGCGTGCAGATAAGTGGGCTGTGTACGAGTTGAATGATGCAGAATTCCACACGGCACGCTTCGATGCTTACAAAGCCGCATGGTGGGCGGAGAAAGATTTGAAAGCCATCCTGTCGGCGCGTGGTCAGAAAATTGATCGACCAATGGATTGGGTTGACCCGAAGTGGGCGGCAAAGATTTGACGTTTACGGCAAGGTTGGGTTATGATGTTCACGGAGAGAAAAGGAGCAACACTAATGGGTAACAAAATTACAATTTCTGGCGGCGTTGTCGCTGCACCAGAATTTAAGAAAATCAGTGACACGTTTCGCGTGTTGGAGTTTCCGTTGTACGACAACCAGCGTCGCAAAAATAAGGACACTGGTGAGTATGAGAACACTGGCAACGTTGTCAAGTTGAAAGTCATTCTGAAAAACGATTTGGCTGACGCTTGGACTGGCAAGTTTGGTGTGGGCGACATTGTGGAAGTTTCTGGTACTTTTACTGAGCGTGAATATGATCGCAAAGATGGTACTAAAGGTCGCGCGTTGGAAACCGACTGGGTTGAAACAGTTGAAGTGAAGTTTTCTAAAACTGCCGCCGTGCCGGAAGTTGACCCTGTTTTTTAGGTTAAAAGGTTTGCTTGCTGACATGATTTGATTCTGTTAGTGGGCGCAGGATGCCCCGCTCCTGTCCTCCCAAAAGCGGGGCACATGACGCTTTAGCCCAATGGTAGAGGCGACACACTCAAAATGTGTTCAGTCTGAGTTCGACTCTCAGAAGCGTTACCAACATTGTGAAGATTATACGAAACTGATGTGTTACTAAGGACGGAATAAACTAACACTTTTACACTTATGGAAAGCTTGGGAGGGCTGACTCATTCGCACTTTAAGCCAACAAGAGTTCCTACAAATAGTGTTCAAAGGTATCGACGTAGGTTACGTTGACATTGCTCGCACGTCAGAACCGCGTGCAGTCGGTACAGATCGGCCTGTAGACCGCCACGTATGGTTCGACATGGGGTTTGACCGTGACGACATGTACGCTCACGCAGCCGCCCACAGTGGCGAAGATTTGTATTACGCCGTGTCAGCGTATGGTCAAAAGTTTCGCAAAAAAGATGACGAACTAGGTTCATGTCGCGTTGTGTATGCTGACGCTGACGGTTTCCCCCCCACAGGTTTTCGTATACCACCATCTATTAGTGTGGAGTCGTCGTCAGGTAACTGGCATTGCTATTGGGTGTTAGATCGCGTGTACAGTCAAGTGGAATGTGCCCGCGTGTCATCTAAACTGCCTAAAGCTCACGGCATTGACGCTTCTTCAGGCATTCAAACGAAACTGTTGCGTGTACCAGGGTCAGTGAACACTAAATATGGGACACCGACACCTGTTGTTGCATACACAGAGAATGATGTGAAACAGTACACGCTTGCCGAACTTGATGCCGCATATACGGATGTTGTATCACCAATGGATTACGGCACAGTAGACGTACCCACACCAGGCAAATGGCCTGACATGTTCGACGTGATGGACAAAGTACCAGCCGACGAACGCCTCAGTTGGTTGCTGGCGTGGGATAAAAGGACTGCTGACGATCCCGATAAGCGTTCAGAACATCGGTGGGAACTGATTCGCCGCCTCATGGAATTGACTACACTCACGCCGGAAGAAATTGCTGTCCTCGTGTGGGGTGCCCACGTGTCAGACCATTACCGTGAACAAGGTCGTGACATTGACCATTTGTGGCAGTTTGATGTTTTGCCTGCAATGGCTAAGCAGGGGTCGATGGAAGTTGAACCTTTACAACCCGTAACACCTGTAGGTGAAATTTCGTTTCTCAACGAAGTCGAATTGGCTGCTGTCATGTCGGAGCCAGGTTTCATGGAACGGTGGGAAGCCGTCAACTACAAATCGTTGCATCCTAAAACACCCAACCAGTACATTCGTATCAACGGGTACACGCTGCTTGCAGGCACGTTGGGTAACAAAGTGGCTGTCATGCCACCAGGCACCACTAGGGCGGTCTACTGCAATTTGTATGCCATCAATTTGGGGCCAACAACGTCAGGTAAATCTGAAGCGTTGTTTTTTCTGAAAAGGTATTTGACTGCGTTTAGTAAAAAAGTTGGATACGACGTTGTTGTGGGATCAAACGCGACTGCTGAAGGTCTTATTAAAGCGTTGAAAGGGTACGACAAGCGTACTGCCATGTTGGTGACGGAAGAGACGAGTAGTAAGTTTCGTCAATGGTTGAATTCGGCTTCAATGGCTCACGCTCGTGAAGCTGAATTAGAAATTTATGACGGCTATTTGCCGAAAAATTTGCGTGCCGGTGATGGTGCTGGTAGTACAGAAGATGTGCATTTGTCGTTCACCCAATACATGATGGGTGTTGGTAGTGAAGTGGAATCTTTACTAGACCGTGGTTTCCTGCGGTCAGGGTACATTCCCCGCTGCTTAGTGGTTCGTGCGGAACGTACACCGTTTGATGTGAACGAACTGTTGACCATTCCACAAGGGGATGTAAACCTGAGTCAAGATTATGATCCGGAACCGGCGTTGTGGGCTGAACGGTTCAACAATGCGATAACTAAAAATGGGCGACGTGAACGGCACGGCAAAGTTGTCATGCAATTCGACGGTGACGCTTGGACTAGGTTTTTAACTTTCCGTGCAGGGCTGTTGTCGCTTGCTGAAACTCATGACGATCCTGACGTGGTGCGCCCTATGGCTATCCGGTTTGCCATTTCGTGTCAAAAAATGATGGCTTTACTCGCTTATGAGCGGGTTGCTGAAAACGTGCAAATGGTTGACGTGTTGCGTGTTTTACAGGATGCCGAAAATTTGTGGGTGTGGGCTATGGAGTTAGTGCAAGGTGTGCAAGATTCTGCGTTTGCCCGACTACAGTTGGAAGTGGTGGAATGGTTGCAAGGTCGCGGCAGTAAAGCCCGCTTGAGTGACTACCACAACAAGTTTAATGGCCTGCAAATGCGGGATCGGTTGGAAGTGTTGGAATCGTTGGAGCGGAGAAACGTGTTAGTGCAATCGAAATCTAAAACAGGTATCGCCTCCATTGAAGTTGCAGCATGACTGACCTGTCGCAAAGTTTTTTGATTAAAGGAGGAAACATGAATTACAGCAACCATGCAGTGTTAGACCTATTTGCTGGAACAGGAGTTGGTGTTGCCTGTCAACAGTTAGGTGTCGTTGAACATGGTGTAGAAAAAATGCCTGCCGCTCAAGCAACCCGCAAAGCCAACGGAATGGGTTTAGCCTACGACGACGTTTGGGATATAGAAAAAGCCGAAAACTTGCAGTTTGATACCCTATGGGCTTCACCGCCGTGTCAAACGTTTTCTGTTGCCGGCAAAGGCGATGGCCGTAAAGCTCTTACTGAAGTGTTGGAAGCAATCAAAACCTTACGTTGGACTGACATGGAATCTTTACGCAAACTTGGTGAAGAAGTTGGCGACGAACGCACAGCCCTAGTTTTAACACCGTTAGCATATGTGAACAAATTTATGCCCACCTATGTTGCTTTTGAGCAAGTGCCCGCCGTTTTGCCAGTGTGGGAAGGTTGCGCTGCCGTGATGCGCGATTTGGGATATTCAGTTTGGGTTGGATATTTGCACGCCGAACAGTACGGTGTACCACAAACGCGGAAACGCGCATACTTAATTGCCCGGTCTGATGGCAAAGATGCGGCACCCCCAACGCCTACGCATAGTAAATATTATTCACGCCACCCGGAACGACTTGACATTGGCGTTAAAAAGTGGGTTTCAATGGCGGAAGGGTTGGCTAATGCTACCTGAATGGTGTAGTGGGCGACCGGCAACAACTATTGTTGGCACGAAAGTTATTGCAGGCCCAGGTACTAGCGTGTTTGCTAAAGGTGGTGTTTCGCGGCAAGATCGACCGGGAGCTTACGTTGCTAGCCCGGAAGAGTTGGGGCTTCTGCAAAGTTACACTGGTGGGTTTTGGTGGGGAGTCCGAGCTGCCGAACAAGCCGGAAACGCTGTGCCGCCATTAATTGCAATCAAAGTTTTGGAGGATTTTTATGCCTGAAGGTTGGGGTTTCACTAAACGTCCAGCGCCAACTGTTCACGGGAAAATTGCTTACACTCGTGGCGCTAGTGGCACTAAAGCAATAGTTGGTGAAGCGATAGAGTTTGGTTTTTTTCTGCCTAAAACTGGGTTTGCTTTTTCTGACATGAAATTTACTGATCGGGATGACACGCGATATGGGGTTGCGTTTGCCAAACGTTATAACGCCGCCGCAATTAATGTCAATATTTTTGATTCACTTATTTTGCAAGGCTACCCTTCATGCGTTGTTGCTTGCGGTTCAAAAATGGAACAAGAATTGCAGGTGGGTAACGCTGTGCCACCACCAGTTGCGGCTGCCGTTTTGAAAGGACTTTGGGCATGACTGATGTGAAACGTTTGCCGCACATTACCCGGCATCCGTTGACCACACTCGATTGGGCTAATCTGCGCGCGGTGAAAGAACGTGTTGCACCTGACCAGCTAGTGCAGTTGACGGGCTGGCAGGTGGGGGACACGCAAGGGATTGCGTTTGGGTATACCGTTGATGACGACGACTTGCCGGTGGGGGCGGTGTGGCATTGTGTGGATGTGGCGCATCATGCTACGTTGGAGCCAGCGTTACAGCAAATGATTTACGGGTTACATGAAACGTGGGTGGATGATGTTTGGAATGTTGAACTTATTGGGGGTAAATGATGAGTGATCGCATGTTTGTGAAAGAAATTTTAGCTATCGCGCAGGAAAAAGATTTGCGTTCGTCAGTGTTGTTGGCGCTTATTCGTGAAAAATGTTTGACCGCATTGTACGGTGACCATCCGACAATGACACAGTTTTTAGGCGAAAACCTTGACTAGCCGTTGTCAATATGTGATGCGAGTGCCCGATAAAAGTGTTGCCAAAAAAGTGTTGATAGCAGTATGGCAATGCAAACATGCAGTCAACCATTCAGGTGAACATGGTGCGCAAATAGAATCACATGCAGATCGTTCAACCATTATTTCTGCTTACAACAGTGGCGGTATTACAGTTTTAGCTGACACGGTTACAACATGACCAATTTTCTACTCGGTGTTGACCCTGGCCTACGCACCGGCGTTTGCATTATTGGCTACACGGCGACAGAATTTTATTTGCAAACGTTTGACGACATTGGTGACGGTGTTGACGGGTTTATCGCTTTTTGGGAACATCAAAAATTGGGTTTCCGCGCCCACAACACGACTATTGTGATGGAAGATTTTATTACTCGTGAAGGCAAATTTGGTTTAGACCACACGCCTGAACGGGTTATTGGTGCGGTGAAAGCTCTCGCAGCGCAGCGCAACATTCCTGTTGTCATGCGCCCACCTTCAGGCAGGCTCAAACAAGCCCCTGACGCCATTCTGAGAGCGTTAAACGTTTACCTGGCAGGGAAGGGCAATCGTAACGCTAAAGAGGCTGTGCGGCATTGTGTGGCGTTCTTGAAGGCACAAAAACATCCAGCCATACTTGCCGCATTTGATAAGGAGGAATGATGGGTGAACGTATTCGCTGCCTCAACTGTTTAGACGTAATCGAATCCATGCACCGCCACGACCTCACCCAGTGTTCTTGTAAAGCCGTGTTCATTGATGGTTGCAACGACTACACGCGCATAGGTGGTCACCCTCAAGATTGGGAATACGCTGACTAGCTTTTACGCATAACAAAACCCCTTAGCCTTCGATCTGCTAAGGGGTTTTGTTGTTAGACCAATCACCAGTCCTTTCACAAGCCGCTTACATGGGGCTGAAATGAAAGCTACTGGTCAGTGTCGGCAACCTGACGGTTCGGAATGGCACTCACAGCAGCCGACGTGCCCAACGCGGCAATAGCAACCCAAATCCACTCTTCAGGTGTCACCACATTATCGGCAACTGCTGCCGCCAACGCGATAAGGGCAGGTACAAGTAGTGCGGCAATCGCTTTACGATATTCAGCAATCTTTTCAACCATCATTGCTCCTTACTGGCATGACTCACAATTTAATTCGTCCATCGGATCGGAAGGTACAAAATATCCGTCAATAGTCTCTTTATCCATCAGCCAAGTTTACCATCACAGCAACACACACAAGCGAGTCACATTCCACACATCGGCTCACATTGGAACCACACTGTTCACACACGGCAGACATGTTTTCCAAATCGTGTATACCATCCCACATCGCGCACGAATAGTTGCGTTGATTCAACTGGGTGACACCCCACTCACAATCACCACTGGAACCCCACTCAACCCATGCAGTAGCCATTACATGATCTCCTGATACTTCCAACGCTTACCTTCAAAACTGACAGCCAGCATGCCACTCGTAGCACGCTCGCCTTTCAAATTGGAAAACCATGACGAACCAGGATCAGACGCAGGGCCAACAAACACTGCACGCCCATCACCCGACTGGTAAGCACGATACGAATGCCAATGACCCACAAACAACACGTCAGCATCCCATGTGGGCATACGACCATGATCTTGCTTAGCCCACCAATCGCCAATCTTATCCGAACCGCCAGCCTGATGCCCATGCACAAGCCCCACCCGCAATTCGGGAGACACCTGCACAGACATAGACTCCATATGCAATTCGGGAATAACAATCTCCACATTCGGCAACACGTCCAACTGTTTCAACGTATCCCGCAACATTTTAGCGTTAGCAATACCAAAATCTGAATGAGCATCACCCGCATTAGATTTCATGCCCGAACGCCACGCACCATGATTCGACGGCACATAAGCGGCAATAACTTTTTCCGCCTCCGACGCAAACATGCGCACAGCCGCCAAATCCATGCCATACATGGCCGCAATTTGATGAGGCAAATCCATGTCATTTGTGTGCATTTGCCCTGGTGCGCTGCAAAAATTCTCTATACCATCGCCCGTTTTTGCCAACAAAATAGTGCGCGGCCTATATTCGCGTACATAATCAACAAAGCCACTATACGATTTGAGCACACGTTCAACAGTTTCCGCAGAACCACCATTGAAATCAGTTTTACCCCACTGCTCATCAGTGGGTTGCAGCACGCAAGCATCAACAAGGAAATCTTTACGCGCAGGCTGATAAGTGAACCCGGCAATACGTTCCGACAGTGTGACGTAATCTACAGCGTCAACGGCTTTAGATAATTCGCGGCCTTTTTTAGGTGTTGCTGACATGCGGTTAGAAAACATGTCCACGCCGTAAGCAATCGACCGAATACTAATCTCAAAGTCGTCAGGGTTGTCACCTGAAGCGGCAATCCACTCCCGCGCATCGGTCAGGGTTACAGGTCTGTCTCGGATGGCTTCCACTGTACGTGAACCATCAGACGACTGCTGACTAGTGCTGGCCCTCAAATTGGGCTGTGTGGGTGTAATGAAATCTGGTTGTGGTTGACTGCGATGGTTTTGAACAAACGTTCGCCCCACACCCCACTTGTTTGCCATTTTACGGCTGGAAAGGTCACCTGCGAGATCGGCTTGGAATTGTGGGTTTGCCAACATTTTGGCGTGAAAATAGTTAGACATGTTGCCTCCTTGCAGTTAGTCTAACAGTGAATCGTATTTTTTGTCTTGATCCGCAAGTTGATTGCTCAAACTTTGACTACTGACTTCCAATTTAGAGACTTTGTTTTCAATACGCTGCACAGCATCTTTCACTGATGACCCGTTGTTGAACTGCACTTCATGGTGAATGTCTTTTACACTTTCAGCCGTGTCGTCCATAAACTTATCCGTTTTGATAATGAACGCTGGCAGTTTGACGAGGGCATCTAAAATTTGGAAAAAACTGCGAATAAAAGGCCACGCTTTCACAACAAAAGTAAATAAAGCAAAAAAGCCTATAACCCACACGGCGGCTTGTGCAACAGAAACGTCAACCCAAAACTGTTCCCAAGTGACGGTTGGCGGCGGCGGTGTGAAAGTAAAAGTCATGGTTATACAAGTTTACCAAACCTTTACCTAAACGGTTTAGGGTAAACGAAAACCCCCAACACCAGTTACGTGTTGGAGGTTAACGTTTTACTGTTTACATTATTTAGTTAATAACAAGCCGCTGACCTGCAAAAATCTTATTCGCATCCCGGCCAATAACGCCACGGTTGTCAGCAAAAATGCGCCGCCAATTGGTGCCATATTTTGCCGCAATGATACTTAAAGATTCGCCGCGAGCAACCGTGTGGATACGCTGAACCGGTGCCGGTGCAGGTGCAGCAGCGGCACGCCCCGAAACAGTCAACGCTTGCCCCGCAAAAATACGGTTCGGGTTGCCGCCAATAACAGCACGGTTCGCCGCATACAAAGCCTGCCAAGTGGTGCCATACTTGCCGGCAATACCACTCAAACTTTCGCCGCGAGCAACAACATGCACACGCCCACCAGAAGCAGAAGCCGCAGGGGGAGTTGCAGGTACGGGGCGCGCTTTAGCATAAGGGATCGGATCAACAGGCGTACCGTTAACAATGATCTCTAAATGCAAGTGCGGGCCAGTAGAAGCACCAGTCGAACCGACACTGCCCACCGTCGTGCTGTGATCGACACCCTGGCCGACAGCCAACGGAGAAGCAGCAACCATGTGGGCGTACATGGCGCGCGAACCGTCAAAGTTGCGTATACGCACCCAATGGCCGTAACCACTGCGCTTGTCTAAGTTGACACCTTTAGACTCCACAGTGCCCGGAGCGACAGATTTGATGGCTACGCCGGAATCCTGACCAAAGTCAGCACCCGCGTGCAAACGTCGCGCACCTGTCACAGGGTTCACGCGCACACCAAACGGTGAAGTGATACGCCAAGTTGGAAGAATGAACCCGCTCATGCTGGCACCTCCTCGTCAGTCAGTTCGCCCTCAGTCACTTCACCCAAATCGGTTGGAGTTTCCTCTTCGCTTTCATACTCGTAGTCAACGGCTTCTTCAACTGCATCTTTTTTTTTCTCGCTCATACCATTCCTTTCAATTGTCTTACTTCTAGTGTACTCGCAACGTTGTCGGCAATAAAAATTTGACTCAACGATCAACCGTGTTGTGCAATCGGTTCAACCATTGTATCTACCGGCATTTTTTACACAAACACTTTTTGTCGTTATGTTTTAATAATAAAGTTAAGCACTCGATAGGGCTGCAGGTTGTTGTGCCCCTCGTTACCACCACGATTG
>Ga0222708_1000038_pt1 | contig 37878 bp, 49 predicted proteins | sample AntAcemetage1576_FD_179806 | JGI IMG/M metagenome (GOLD analysis project Ga0222708, IMG submission 179806) | Saline water microbial communities from Ace Lake, Antarctica - #1576 | ecosystem: Environmental > Aquatic > Non-marine Saline and Alkaline > Saline | place: Antarctica: Ace Lake... | reverse complement strand
AGGGTTAGTCGCTTACATCCCACCCACGTAAAAACGATGGGTGGGTTTTACGCTCCGTTTTATAAATCATGCACTAAACGTTTACTTATTACTCTTTTTTCACGACTTCTTAATTTTGGATCGTCTATTTATTGATAATAATAAAGTACGTTCGCACATCAAATTTGCTTGGTGCTTTTTTGCAACTTTCACAATTGTTATTTTACCTTTTTCATCACAGTATAGTAATCCCCAATATTCAGGCATATCCTCTACAGTAAGTAAATCAGTAGGACAGCAATAATACTTAAATTCACCCATCCCTAAATTAATTAATTTTCTAAAAGGTTTTTTAAAGTCTCTTAAAAAATCACTTCTGCTCGTCTTCACTTCAATTAATACACTTGCCCAATAACACCATCCTATTACATCGGGTATTTCTCTGTTTGAAGTATTAGAAGTGATTTCGGAAGCGATAGTGTTGCAATTAGGTATAATAGTATTTTGATCATGTTTTTTAAGCCATTTAGATAATCTCACAATTATTTCTCTATGTGTCATATTACTTTTAAAAATTCACTAAGTTCTTCTACTCTTTGCTGAAGATATTCTATTGCAAGTTGTTTGGCATCATCTATGCTGTCCCTTGTGCCTATATACTCACCCTCAATCATCACATCATAGCTGTAGAATAGTGTCCAAGACTTCCATTCTATATATATCATTCCCATTGGGGTTTCGCAAATAGAGTGATTATAATTTTCTATTCCCATTTTACTAGATAACTTATCACTCCATTCCATGGTATTCATTTCATAGCGTTTGTTTCATTAATATTAAAATAATTTTCTAATTGATATTTTACACCTATCCAATATTCTATATATGTCTTCTCGTCTTTTTGACTATTAGAAGGTATTTCGTCTATATTAGGTAAATTTTCTATTAAATAATCACAAGCTACTTTAGCACAAAATTTAGCAGATATAATTGCAGTTGATGCGCTTCTTTCAGATAAAGGAATAAAAGAAAACATTCTTTGTATTAATTCGTCTGCATCCATCTTTTGGTGTTCAATTCTTTCTTCTTTAATTTTGAGTGTTGTTTTCATAAAATATTTTTTTTAAATATCGAAGTCAAATTCAGCATCATTTAAATCAGATTTTATAGCTCCAACATTATATGATGTAATCTCAGTTTCTTGTGGTGCTACTTGTACAGCACCCAACCAGTTATTAATCCAAGGAATTGGATTCTTTGTTTTCTCAAATACTCTTTTTAGACCAATAGCAGTCATTCTATTATTTACTAAGTACTTCATGAATTCAGTTAGAATTTCAGTATTGAGTCCAAGCATTGAACCATCTTTGAATAAATACTTAGCCCATTCCATTTCCTCTTTAGCTGCATCTTCAAACATTTTAATTATTAATGGTTCACACTCTTCCCATACCTCTAAAAAACCTTCTTTTTTTTCATTCTTAAGTTTTATTAATACAAATTGAGTAAATCCTAAATGAAGATTTTCATCTCTAGCTATTAATTTAATAATTTTAGCATTGCCTTCCATCATATTATTTTCAGCAAATGCCCATGAACAAGCAAAAGATACATAAAATCTAATACCCTCTAATATATTAACTGATGCTAATGTAAGGAGAAGTTTTTTCTTTAATTCATACTCACTATCACCTATAGAATTGATTAAATTATCATAGTATTTTGTAACTGAAATAGTTCTTTTAATAATATGTTCATTATTTAGAATATTATCAAATACAATTCCAGAACTAGGATACACGTTTTCAATTATATGTGAATAGCTTTGAGAATGTAATGTCTCAAATGCAGCCCACCAAGAACAAAAAGCTTCTGCTTCTGGATTTGAAAGGTATTCAACTAAGTTTGGAATACCTCTACTTTGAACTGAATCTAGAAGAATCTGATATTTTAAATTTGAAGTAAAAATGAATTTCTCATTTTCACTTAACTTGTTATAATCAGCCTTATCAATTGTTATATCGATTTCCTGTGGTCGCCAAAATGATTCAGTTTGCTGATTTACCATTTTAAATATACTTGGATATCTAAACTTATCATATCTTTCTAGATTTAAAGACTCACCAAAGAATAAAGGTTCTTTGGTGAAGTCAATATTATCTTTTAAATTAATTATACTCTTATTTCCACTCATAATATTTTTTTTATTATTTAAATTGCACATGCACCACCTTCACAGTCATCACCAACGGATAACTTAATATCTTCTTCTTTTTGCTTATGATTCACATCATCATTATCTTCTATTTTCATTGAATTATCTAATGAATTTGCATAATATAATTGTTTCCCACCTAATTGATAGAATTGAATAATATCATTAATCACTTTTGATAGTGGTATCTCACCCTTATCAAATTTCTCTTTATTATAATAATGATTTACTGAAATACCTTGATCAATCCATTTTTGAATTATACCCATCACATTATTTTGATCAGTATTGTCTACATCAAATGCTCTTTCATACTTATTTTTCAACTTATATGCTTCAGGTAATACCATTGGTAATGGTAATCCTGCTTTTGATTGTTTCACAGTTAATAAATCTCTGATGTTTTCAGCACCATTACTTGAATTTGTTACTAATGAAGAACTTTCGCATGGCATTTGTGTTGTTAAAGTTGAATTACGTAAACCATACTTAATAATATTAGCTCTTAGTATTTCCCAATCACGGCTTAATGGTCTACTAACAATCTTATCTACATTTTTATTGTAATGATCGATTGGTAATAATCCTTTGGAATATTTTGTTCTATTAAAATATTCACATGCCCCATATTCTTTAGCTAAATTATTCGATGCTTTTAATAAGAAATATTGTACACTCTCAAATAACTCATCAATAGCTTCTAGTGATTCTTTAGATTTAGAATCATAACCATTTTTGGCTTTCCAATATGCAAGGTTAGTAACGCCAACTCCAATACTTCTACGTTTCTTCATTTTCTCTGCTGGCTTAACTAAATATTCTTGAATATCAATTAATTTATCAAGGAAATAAACAGTATGTTCTGCTATTTTTTCTAAATCATCTAAGTGTTTTAATTTTCCTAAATTTAATGCAGCAAGTATACATAATGCAATCTCACCCTCATCAGATTCAATAGATTTGAAAGGTGAAGTAGGTAAGTTGATTTCTTGACATAAATTACTCATAGTAATCTTATCTAAAAAAGAGGAATGTGTATTTGCATTATCTAGATTTTGAATATAAATTCTACCAGTTTCAATTCTTTCAGTAGCAATTTCACCCATCAACTCTCTTGCTCTTATTTTCTTCTTAGTTGTTTTATATGACCTTTCATACTTATCATATAATTCTTCGAATAAATCATTATCAATTCCAAATGCTTCATACAAATCAGGTACTTCATTAGGTTGGAAGAGAGTAATATCTTCATCTTTTAAGAATCTTCTATAAAACAATCTACACATTTGAATTGAATGGTCTAATCTCCTTGCTCTATTTAAGTCATTACCCTTATTATTTTTCAATTTAATTATACTTTCAATCTCATAATGCCAAAAAGGATAATGAGCAGTTGCAGCACCACCTCTAATACCTCCTTGTGAGCATGACTTTACTGCAGACTCAAACATTTTTACAAATGGAACAATACCCGTATGTACTTTTTCACCATTATTAACTGATGAACCAATACCTCTTAATCTAAAGTTTAATCCAAGACCAGCCTTGTTTGATATATATCTCAATGTAGCATGATTAGATGCTCCTATTGAGTCTAAATCATCTGCAATGTCAATTAAAACACAACTACTATATTGGCGATTAGGTGTTCTTACCCCTGCTATAATTGGTGTTGGTAATTGAATTACACCTTGTGACAAGTAATCATATAACTCTTTAATTTTTTTTAATTTATCTTCTTTTGTATAATCAGAATATATCACCATAGATATAACCATATACATAAATTGAGGTGTCTCATAATATTCTCCAGTATCTCTATTTCTAATTAAATATTTATCAATTAGTTGTTGAATACCTGCATATGTTAATTCTTCATCTCTATCATGTTTGATGAATTTTTCTAGTTTTTCAAGGTCATCTTCGGTATAATTATCTAATATTTCATTATCATATACGCCATGACCTATATTAACTTTAATTAATTCCGAAAGCGATGGAAAATCTTTATACGTATTGAATATATCTTTTCTTAGTAAATAATTAACTAATTTTGATGTTACGTATTGATAATTTGATTGATCTACATTTATTAATTCTGCTGATGACTTAATAAGAATCTTATGTATTTCGTTTGTAGTTATTTTATTAAAGAGTTTTAATTTTGCATTCATAGCAATTTCAGATGCACTCACATTTGATATATCCTCAGTTGCCCATATTAAAACTTTATTTATTTTTTCATAATCTAATAATTCTTTGTTACCATTTCGTTTGATAACATTAATACTTCCAGTCATATTTTTTTGTTTAATTTTATGGTAATTTCTACTAATTTTGATAATAGAAAAATTAATAGGGGTGACTATAAATAGTCATTAAATTCTTATTTTCTCTGATTTTTGAATATTTATTTAGGCACAAATGTATACGATGGACTCTGTGAACTCCACGCCAATATAAACATTAAAATTTAGAAAATTAATAATAAAAGACTAGATTAAATTAGTCTTTAATTATTTTTATCTTTTGACTTATCATTACTATCCTTATTTACATCTACAGGTAAATTCGCTAAATTCTTTGACATAAAATCATAATCAGGATGTGATATTGAAGAACCTCTAATATTAGAAGTCATTGTAGACATGGCATTAAACATAGTTTTATATCCTGTTGAGGTATTTGAATAATTAAAAGAATTTCCAATATTAACACCAAACGTACTACCAGCGGTCATAGCATCTTGATCTGCAGCTAAAAATACAAAACTCCAGTTTTTATTTTCTCTGTTCTTAATAAGAGATTTTATTGATTCAGCATCATATTCTTTACTTGCATTATTTTGACCATCAGTAATAATACAAACCAATACCTTGTCTGGTCTGTCTTTTTTATTTAATTTATGTCTTGATTTAATAGTGTTAATTGTTTTACCTACTGCATCAAATAAAGCTGTAGTGCCTCTTGGTGACCATTCTTTACTTGTGATTTCTTTTACTTCTTTAATATCTACATTATCGTACAGTAATTCATAAAAATCATCAAAAAGTACTACAGTAATTGTTGCTGGAGTATCTTCTTTTTTTTGTTCATTAATAAAACTATTAAAACCACCAATTGCATCTTCAATTATAGAATTCATAGAACCTGAACGATCTAAAATACATACAATTTCAGTTTTCTCATTTTTAGGATTATTAATAACTTTAGTCTTTTTTATTTTTGTCATATATTTTTTATTTAATATCTTTATTATTGAGCATAAATATATGACAATAAAAATATAAAATCAAGTTATTCTATAAATTTTTAATATGTAAAGTGAAACTAATTAACTAAAATACTGTGTAATTATATGTACATCCTATGGGAATCGAACCCATTTTTATTCACTTTAAGAGAGTGGAGCAATACCAGATTTTGCTAAGGAGGTATTAATGTACGCCCTACGAGAATCGAACTCGTTTTTTTCTTGATTAAAAGTCAAGTGCAATACCAAATTTTGCTAAGGGCGTATAGTAGAATCATCTACACGCCCATGTGGGAATGTAGTGATTATTGTTTAAATTTCTGTTTACTAATTATTCTCATTTTATTAATTATATTAGTGGGAGTAGTGGGGTTCGAACCCACAATGACCGAAGTCACTGGTTTTACAGAACAGTATCAATTCCAACATGATATTACTCCCTTATTGTTTTTTCTAGTTGTCTATTATAACAAGAAAAATTTCACTTATTTATTTATAAAACTTTTTCATAAAAAAGTGGGAGCAGATGGACTCGAACCATCAATCTATGTAGATTACAGAATTTACAGTTCTGCGCCTTTTCCAGCTGTGCGATACTCCCAATTATAAATAAAAAAAACCCTAGCCTCTTTACAGACTAGGGTTTCTAATTTTATTTCTTTAAAAATTTATATTGTAGTTAAATCTTTATTTGAACATAGAAATTCTAATCTGCAATCAGCAGTATTTTTATAATAATAATATTTAGATTTAACTATGTTCATTTCTTTGTTTTTTTTATTGTTATACAAACTTACTACTAAATACGTTAATATCCAAAAAAAGGTTTCATTTATTTAATTTATTTTTAAAAATAAGAAGAATACTATAATTCCTCTTCAGTGAACTACCCATTCACAACAAGTTGATGAATGGGCTTCATAGGTCATAGACTCACCTAATGGTAACGCCTCACTATGTTTTTGTTTATCGTCCGAGTATATCCCATAACCAGACGTAAATATCTTTTATTCTATTTTACTTATTTGGTTTTATGCAAGCTGTAAGATTTTACAGAGCAACCTTATACCACATTAAAGAACAACAAAATCTTGGTTATCGAATTTTGTTACAACAAATATATAATTATAAATTTAAAAAATCAAGTGTTTTATAAAATTAATTATTATATTTGTTAAATAAGGTGGCTTACATCCCACTCACACTACGTGATGAGTGGGTTTTACGCTCCGTTTTATAAAAGGTAATGTATATTTTGGTCTTATATTTCTCCAGATAGAATCATCTATATCCTTCTGTTTAAATTTCATCATTAAATAATCAAAGTATTTTTTCTCTTTCTTTGCTAATTTAACAAATTCTTCAAAATCAATATTCTTTGTACTATTCAATGAATTTTGATCATCAGTAAAGATTCTTATTATAGAATAGTATCTTTTATTTATTTCATACTTATACTCACCAAAGTTAGCAAGTAAATCTTTCTTAGTTTCTTTAACCCAATCATCGAATTCATCTGGTACTTCTCTTATATCTAAATCAATACCATAACGTAGCGATTTCCAAATAACTAAATTTGACATCTGAGTTAGGATTGAATGTAGTCTCACATATTCAGCAAATTTAGCTTTTATTCTAAGACCATTTGAGAAACGAATAACATACCCTTCTTTATTATTATGTTGAACTTCACGTATCTTAGAAAGGTCATTTAAGCCATCAAATCTACGTACTACTTCATACGTATTAAAATATTTTATAACTAACTCATCATATGATACTTCTTCTCCTGAGTCAGTATCAAATGCAGCAAGCATTACTAAGTCTTCTTTATTGCCATAATCCACAACTATCCTATTTGAATCAAAAATTATTTCAAATAGATAGGTTTTAGTTTTATCTAATACATTTATATTTTTACTTTCTAAGATTTCCTTACCTTTGACTGCTTGATCCGAAATAAATGAACCAGAGGTACATATATGCCATTCTCCATCGTAGAAGAATACAATACCTAATGAACCATCCATTTTATCGAAAACTTCAAAATTAGTCTTTGGTAACTCATTAAAATCATGCTCTTCGATATTAAAGAATTTTCCGAATGGTCGTGCAATGATATTGTAATTACCATCAATAACTAGACCTCTAGCCATTAAAGTTAATTCTTCCCACTGCTTTTCAAATTGGCAATTTCTTGAGTATTTAAGAACGTATATATCCTTCTCAAGGTGCTTAATTCTATTTAAATAACCAGTTACGACCAACTCGTCTACTCTTTCCTTATTTAGTTTCATTTTAATTTGTTTTCATGAACTTTTTAATCCTACTAGAATCGTAATCTTCATTATCAGGATATGTACAATATTTAGTTGCATCTTTATCCATATTAGCAATATTCTCCCTGTCACCATCATTGAATATTATCATTATTGGTTCATATTCTGAATCGTATATTATATTTCCTATTTTAACTTTCATTTTACTTGTTTTAAATATTTTGGAGGTACATTATTAGTAAGGTAAACATTATTTTTTGACTTATAAAATTGATAACCATCTTGGAACATTTTTTTTGCATTAATAGAAATTAACCATAGGTTTTCAAGATTTTTGGAATGTCGTAGTCCAACTTGTTTAGCTGTAGTTATATCCTCAGTTAAATGAACGTGTTGACGACTCATACTTAATAAACCATCCTTGTTTATTGATTTTTTATTTTCAAATGATGTACCATGAAATAATAACTCAGGTGGTTCAATTAGTTTATATCCATAATCAACTTCAAATGAATGACCTTGATTAGCTCTAATCATTTTTTCATCATCTGAATATGAAAATCTTTCTTTATTATCATTTTCAACAATCCAATCAAGTTCTTCTCTATTGATTTTTAAATTGAAACATAACTCAGATACCTCAACATAACCATGCTTATTAACCACCAAGTTTTCCTTCTCAGGGCTATGTCGAAGTAATAGTGATAAATATTTACCAAAAAGCTTTAGTCTCTGATTATTCATATTGAATTTTCAATAATAATGTTCCTCAAATATCTTCACCGAGAGACCACTACGATTTTTAATGTTACAAACTATTTCATATATATTATCAAAATAATTTTCAATATTTTTAGTTTCATGTTGTTCTTCACAGTAATCAACTTCAATTCCAGCATCGAGTAATGCCTTTTGAATTATACAACCAATGGTTGTTTTACCTTGTGCAGTTTTACCTTCTATTATTATCTTAATTTCGCTCATGTTATTTATACGAATATTCTATATTATATGTTACAAATATTATTTACCACGTTCCTTTGGATAAGGTTTTATTAATTTCTTATTTTTAGATTCGAAATCCCTTTTGAGTGATTTAGTCTCTCCTTTATTTTTACCTAAAACATAACAATATTTATGTTTCTTAGGTATAGTTTTTACAGGACAAGACAACATATAATTCTTAGATAATTTTCTAATTTCACTTTCAACCTCATTAGACATGTTATTCCATAATATATTACTATCATTTTGCCAAGATTCCAACCAATCAATACCAGCTTCTTTTGCTTTCTTTTTATAGACTGATCTACTTCTAAAATATCGATCTGACACCCATCTACCATTATCTAATTGATATTGTTTACTAGCACCAGAACTTCTACCTATATAATAAAAATTACATGCCTGATAAATTGTTCCAAGTTCTTTTGCTTCAGTATCTGAATATGCTATAAACAATCTAAAACGTGTATTTTCGACCATCCATTTTATTGAGTAACTAATAAGTGCAGATGCTAAGTTTTTAGGTGACCACGATATACATGCACCTCTACTAATTAATCTTTCAATTTTTCTAGTATTTTCACCAAGTAATTTAGAAAATGCATTAGGCATATCCATTACCACTACACCAGCTAAAATTCCTTTGTATCTTGCGGTAAATATATGTGTTGGGTATAGACCCATTTTACCTAACCATTCATGCTTAAGTATGAAGTCTTTTGCTTCTTTCCAGACTACGTTTTTTTCTTCGTATGCAAAATCAAAATCAGATACAGTTAATGATTTTGTTTCTTTATCTGTTAGTTTAGAATTAATTAAATCACTTTCGTAATTTTTTAATCTAATATCATATTGCCAGCAATGATTTTCATCATAGTTTTCAGTCATATTTTAAGATTCACTATTTATTTCAATATATGGTTTATCATTATCATCAAAATTAATCTCAATTATATGCGGTGGATTAATTGGAAAATATTGTTCATTTAACATTGATGCATTATAAAACATAGTATTATGCTTGTATGTTTTACCATATGCACAATGAATATGACCACCAATATGTGCTAATGGTTCTATTTCTTCTAACCTATATGCCAAATCTTCACATCCAACATATTGTTGATTATTAATCACATAATCTAATAAAAATTTGGCAGTCCCATGTGTGATTACTATATCAGTATCATATGGAATTATATCCCAATATTTTTTAATGTCCTCTCCTCTTTGTCTATTAAAAGCCCAATTATGAAAGTAAGGTGTTTGAGGTGAACCCCAAAATTTAATACCGTTAATCTTAATACCTTCATCTTGAAGATATATTATATTATTAGGTATTAATTCTTTTGCAACATCAGGTAATGTTTCAAATAAAAAATCATGGTTTCCTGCTATAAATAATTTATGTTCAAATTGATTTAATCCTGAAAACCAATTCAAAAATTCAGTAACTTCAGGTTTAGTCCCTGTATTTGAGACATCACCTGCATGGATTATCATATCAAAATCACCTTTAGGAAATAGCTTTTCACATCTTTTATGTAAACTATGTGTATCACTAATAACTAATATTTTAAATGTCTTTTTTTTCATTTTTCTTATTATTAATATTATCAAATATATAATAATTTATTATAAGCATAAGACTACCTATTACATGCAAAATTATCAGGGAAGTAAACTTCATCCGACCTTCACTATGTAGTATTAACATTATTACATTATACTCTATTAGTAATATAATTGTTGCATGTAAGTTTTGTTTTCTATTCATTTTATAATGAAAAAACCATCAACACTGATGTAGATGGTTTTATTTCTTTTCTTAGATATATATTATGTTAATCAAATGCATTAACAAATGATTGTCTAATTGGATCAAGTTCTTGCTGAACGTACTTAATTGCATTTTCACTTTCAGTCTTTAGTACACCATGTTCACCATGCATTAATAAACCATCTCCCTTAATTTTCAGCTTAACAACTGAATTACCTAAATCTTCTGCTTCAATTTTATCAGCAACCAATCTATGTGTATTAGTGCTTGGCTCTAAAATAAATGTTTCTTTTTGTAAATTTTCCATAAATATATTTTTATATTTTAATAAATGTGATTTGCAATTTAATACTAATAAATAGTAATAACAAATTTTTTTTAACTTTCAGCAGTTAATAATGAAAAATACTGTTCAGATGTTAATGGTACAACATTTCCTTTTGGTTCTATTTCCTCAGTTAATTCAACTATTAAAATATCACCTTGACGTTTTAATTCCTTAATATATGGAATTAAATTTTCTGCAATTCTAAATGTTGAAGCAATTGCAGCCAATGGATCATCTTTATACATTTGATCAATCCAAATCCAATGTTCATTTTCAGTTGAAGTACACCAACATTTAACAGCGTATATGTCATTATTTAATTTTAACTTATCTCCATATATAATATGAGTTTCATAAATAACATCATACTGCTTCATCCCTAAAAAATTACCGTTATTATCAAATTGCTTTCTCGATACATTCATTCCTGCAGTTTCTATTCTTTTACTACCAAGATTTTTAATCATCTCAGTAATATTAACGGTGGAAAAAACTTTAGCTCTAAATATCATATCCTCAATATTAAATGCTTCTTCATATGAGAATGGTTTAATATCATTATATATTTCAATTAGTTCATCCAAAAATGTTTGCTTTGCTGCTGAGGATATAGTTAAATCTCTTTCTGGTTGACCTTTATTTAAAAAATTTAATTCTAATCTACCTATAGTTGTATATTTACCTTTCAAAAATCGATATACTAAATCCTTGGATAAAGTATTGTTAAACATTTGAGTTCTAGGATTAAAATTTAAGTCGTCTTTTAACAGAATACTAATCATATTATATTTTTTTTAAAATATTAAATTAATTACACTATAGTAACAAATTGTGGAGTATAGGGGAGTCGAACCCCTTTCTTAAATTAACAAAAATAAACAGTCATTCACAAGTTTTACTATTTAAAGCATAGTTGCTTATGCATACTATTTTTATGAAAAATAGAGAAAAATTTTTCATATTTTTTTAAATAGATATGTAACTATTTTAACAAACGGAGAAGATAACCTAGTTACCTCGACTCCAAATTACATATAAACCCGAAGGATTATGCTGCAATTGCTAGTGATTCGCCACTTAAACGTTGATACATATTTTGAATGGGTATAATATCCTCCCCATACTTGCACTGTATTACATTGATATCTAATCAATACCAGCATACCCCATAATATATAGTTAAACAGGATTCGAACCTGTGATTCCTTCTGATATTTGCTTCTCATAATTCAGAATAATGGTTTCCGTTCGTTGAGCAAAAGATAAAGAAGTTCACCCTCTATCAATCATATTGAACTAGACCACCGCATTAAACCACTCTGCCATTAACCATATTTATAATCAAAAAGGCGATTTTCATTTGTATAGTTTCTCGAAAACTATGATGTTACACCCTTAGAAAATCATACTAACATCAAACCTCACTTGAACCTCTTCTAACTACTTTATTCAAATTAAGTAGTTTGTGGAGCGTATGGAATCGAACCATAACATTGTAGTGAATATTTGAATACGGAATACATCTGTCGTTATCTCGGACATTCAAACTAACTATCAATCCTTTCACTCCATTTAATAAGCATCCCCAGTCTCAAGCATGACTTTATAGGGGATGCTATTATTATTAGTGTTATATCTGTTTAGGTACGATAAACCTCACACTTAAACTCTACCTTACTTGTTTATAATGTTAAACAACTTTTAAAACCAGTCGAGTCACTTTTATAGTTTTATTTTTACTAAAAAAACCAATTCACCCAACGTGAAGATCAAAAAAACCGCTTGGTTAACTAGGTTGGATTCGAACCAACAACATCATAATTTTACCAATTAAACTACTAGTTACACACACTCTTTTTCGGTCACAGTTAAGCAGAGTTCCTACGTAGTCTTCTGCATACCCCCTCTGTCTTTGTGCGTTGGACAGATGTCTCTAATATTTTAATAGCTATCACATTTTGTGATACCACCTAATTAATATGACAGCAAATATATAATATTATTTTGACAAAACAAACTTTTAGTTTGAAAATAATCAAGCCCATTTGTATTACTATTTACTATGAATTAACAATAACGTATAATCAAGCACATTTGTTCTATTTTTTAAGTATTAATTAAAATTTAAGTATTTATTATCATGGAATTAATAAAAATTATAACAACAACTATACTAGCATACTTGAATGAGAATCAGATAAAAACTATAGATTTTGAATCTTTTCCTGAAAATATTAGAAAAACATTAAAAGATGAGTATGGTCATTATTTTTTAAATAATTTTGACTGGAATACAAAACAAGATGAATTTTCGGATAAACCACAAGAATTTAGGTTATGGTTAAAAAATAATGAGGCTGAAGAATTTATAAAAAACATTGATAAACTTATCCAAAAAACAAGACAAGATTTAATTCTTTTACAAAGAAAAAAAGCAACAGACAAAGCATTGGATTATTTTGAGGAATTAATAATACCAGTGTTAGATAATAAAGTGTTAGTTGAACCATTATCAGTTTTTATGACACATGCTCTTATTTACAATCATACTGTTGAAGATATTAATAATGCTTTTAAAGATGCGAAAAATATAATAGATAGTGATGGTAGTTTGAATTTTTCTAAAATAACACCCTCGACAATATTTGTTGGTGACAGCATTTCTTTGCCAAATTTCGAGAGATTTGCCAAAAAGAACCCAGAATATATTGGAGTTTTTAATGATTGGAAAAAATTATTTGATAGGCAATTAAATTTATCTATTCAAGAATTAAATGCATATAGGGATTCAACTCAATATAAAGAAATAAGAGATTTATATATGTTTTTGATAGAATATAAAAAGAAACTTTTAGTTTAAATAATTTTTGATAATAAGAAAAAATCTTCTATTTTTCCTTCTGTTTTTTCTTCTTTTTTATAAAAAGAGGATTTATCAATTATATCTACTAATTCTTTTCTATCAACATTTAATAATATTAAATCTTTCAAATGTTTAATTACTCCCTGTAATGATTTATCTGAAAGAATATACATTTTCTTTACTTTAATTGCTTCGTCTGGTTGTTCAACTTTGATATTAATTCCTTTGTAATTAATGATAGTGTAATTTGGTATCATTTCATCACTGTGAACTACCCACCCACGCTAGAGGCGATGGGATGGGCTTCGGGTTTCATAGGATATGCATTATTGCTAACGTCTGATTTCTCCTCCACCTTTGTAATCGACAGTTCCTGCCGATGTATTTTTAATTTATCATAAAATTCTCCTCCTTTAAAGTAGTTTCTAGAAGTTATAAGATCAATATCTTTAACTTTCCTTTCTAACAATTTATTAAGGACTAAACCAAGACTACCACAGAAAATAGTTTCTAGAAAATCAGTTGCTAAATTTTTCTGATATTTATTTATTTTTCAACATTTTAATTATACCCTTTAAATTCTTTCTGCTATATGAATAATTGATAATATCAATATAACCATAATCATAATGATTCATTTTTTTATTGGTAGATACAGAAATTCTACCTTCATTTTGACAATCTTCACAATTAACTAGTACCTTACCAAAATATTTAGTTTTTACTTTCTTACTAAACCAAAAACCAGACATATCATCAAGAAACTTGACAGTAAATCCTTTAGACTTGAGATAAAAATATTCATCTATATTATCTTGACACAACATATTTTTTATTTTAAAATTTTTAAATTATTATTCCATTACATTTTTAAACATGGCATAAAATTGATCAATTCTTCTATCAAGTTTTACATCATCTTCACGCATTGGTCTCTTCATTGTTAATCCCTCTAGACTTCTACATCTTGATAGTGCAACATATGCCTGACCAGAAGTAAATGTACCATTATGAAAATCAACAAAAACATTGTCATATGATTGACCTTGGCTTTTATGTATAGTTGTGCTCCAAGCAAGTCTTACTGGGAACTGTGTAAACTTACCAACTACAGATTTTTTAATTACCTTTTTGCCTTCCTCATTTATATCTATGTTATATTCGTATTTTTCCCATGTGGCTTTTTTTACAAAAATTTTATCATCACCTTTTAATATTATAATACCAGTATCATATAATTGATCAATTATACCTACATCACCATTGACATATAATTTAGTTTCACTATCATTTTTGATAAACATGACTTTACTACCAACTTTTAGCTCAAGAATTTCTTCGGTTGGAAATTCTTTAAATCCAAATTTACCTTCAAAACTTGCAGAATATTTAAATAATTTTGTCTTTAATTTATTAATAAAATAGTTATTTATTTCTTTACATTTAGCATTAGTAGTTGTTATAGAAACAGTATCTCCAATAATCATTTTCTCTAAGTCCATACCAACTCTTTTATTTAAAAGAGGTAATGTTGACTCCAAATTCTTAGATTCTCTAACTGAATTAAGTATATTAATAAAATTTATATCTTTCTGTCTATGTATCTTACTCAGATTTACATATGGCATTTTATATTCTTTAAACACATCTGCACTGAAAAAATATGGTGTATCGTAATACATATTATAAACTTCCTTTTCAGCAGAACCAATGATTGGTGGTAACTGATATAAATCACCAATGAATACCATCTGTTTTCCACCAAATGGCTCATTATTATTCAAATTAATTCTTAATGATTTATCTATACCATCAAGTATATCTGCTCTAACCATTGAAATTTCATCTATTACAATAATATCAACATGTTTGAGAATTATAGCTAATGACGGTTTGGGTTTTATACGTGTAATATCTAGAAAACCTAATGGAAATTTAAAGAATGAATGTATAGTTTCACCTTCAACGTTAATTGCTGCTAAACCAGTAAATGCTAATACTGCAACAGATTTTTTAGTTTCAGATACAAAATATTTTAATAACATACTTTTGCCACATCCAGCCTTACCTGTAATAAAAATACTTTCATTAGTTTTTTGTAGTATTTCTATTGATGCTTTAAATTCATCAGTTATCTCTAAATTAATAACCTCGTTTTTATCCTTAAATTCTATAGTTTTATTCACTCCGCAATTTAAAATATTTATTTAAGAATTACAAGAAAATATTAATTAATATTACCTTTTAAGATTTCTTACTTTGTTTCATTAAAAAGAAGAACGACAGAAAATACATCTGTCGTTCTCACTAATTATTTATCCTATAATTAATTTTCTTAAATTAGAAGACATTTCTAAGAAGTATTCTTGTAATAATACTTCTTTTTCTGAATCATTATAATAACCAATACTATCTAAACTCAATGCCATTGATACAAACATTCTGGCTATTATACCCTTTGTATCTTTTGTTGCATCTTTTAGGAATTCAACCCAAAAAACATGGTCAGTATTTATATTGATAACATGTATTCCATTATCTATTGTGGTTTTAAATATAACACCATTTTCACCAAAGCTTTCATATTTCCAATCAGTGAATCTATCATCTCTTTTTCTATTTGAAAATTTATTTTTACCTAAATTTATTGTTGGTTTTTTGTCTAATAGGAGATTCTTTTTATTATTATTACCCTTTTTCCTAATATTTATTAACTTATTCTCATTAATAGTTTTTCCTATATCACTAAAATCTTTTTTGATTTTGTCATCAACAGTAGAATTATTTTTTCCTAAGCTAATTTTTTCCTCTGTTTTTGCTGCTGAAACATATTGTTTAAAGATAGCCCCACAAGTATCTCTAAGACCCTGATTTATTTCACTTTTATCTTTTTCGTGAATCATTTTAGTATAGGTTGAACCAAATAAACTATCTGAATCACCATCAACAAATAGTTCAATTCTAAGTCCATTTAACCAACCATCACCACTTTTACCTATAATCCCTAAATCTAATCCACTACCAACTAGTCTATTGTTTCTGTAAATATATAAACCTGCATTACGTGAATTTCTTGAAATATTTATTAAATAATCATCAGGTTTATTATACTCTTTAGATTTAAAATCATTAGTGGTGTTTATATTATCTGTTTTTAAAATATAGTAAGCATTAAACCTGAATTCAACACCGTTGTGATTAAAACGCTCATTTAATGGACTCATTCTCTTAGATTTTTCATTATTTGGACTTCTAAACATTGGGTCAAAAGCTTTAACTACTTCACCATTTATATTTATATTTACCTGATTTTCCTCAATAAAAATCTTGTAAAATAAACCAAAATCTTTAATTAATTTATTTCTAAAACTAGTTACACTCGAATTATCTATCCTATCTAATTTTGATATTATAATACTAGTTCCATTAGCTGAATCAGTGTCTTTTATAAATTCATCATACTCTTCATTATTACCCTCTTTTATTAGTACTTCAAAATTACCTGATGTTAATATATCATCTAAATCAAATTCTACAATATAAAACTTATCATTTTCAGATTTAGTTTTAATTACAAATCTTCTTCCAATAGATAATGCAGCAGCTTTCATACCTGTTCCATAACTACCTAAATCTTGCTTTCTTAGTTTTCCAGTATTAGAACCAAGTTTTAATGCTTCAACTAATGTAGAATAATCCATTCCATTACCATCATCATGAATTTTAATATATTCAAATTCATATTCACTTTTGGTGTCTACTTTAAACTCAATCTTAATATTTTTTGAATCAACCTCATTATCTAATGAATTATCCACAATATCAGCTATTGCAGTGTAATTATTATAACCTGAATTTCTTAATGTTGTTAAAAACGCAACATTGGGCGTTATACCTACTTTTTCTTGTAAAATCATTGTTTCTTCCATAATCAAATTTCTTTAATTTAATTTTAATTGTTTTTATAATTAATCTAACACTAAAAACCATTTTTAATGTTTATATTACAAATATAATTATAATTAATAGAATTACAAATAATTTCATTAGAATAAAAAATAACTAGTGTTGAATGTTACTAAAATTAGGCATTTTACATAACCAATTTCCCGATTTGAAGGAATTTTGTTCGACCCTCACTCGAATCCTAATCCCACACCAAATCTGCATAGTTTAAGAAACATTCTTATTCTATATTATACTTTGCAATAGTTACTCATTATAACCATCATTATGTGTATCTTATAGATTTAAACACTAGTCATTATTTATTTTGTAAGCACCTCCCGAACGACTCGAACGCTCGCTAACTGGTTTGGAATCAGTCGTGCTACCACTAACACTAGAGAGGTATATATAATTATTAAAATAGTTGCGATGATGGGATTCGAACCCATGATACATGCCTTATGAGAGCATTGCCTTACCACTTGGCTACATCGCAGTTTAGTGTTCTCTTGTAAATATTTTATCAAAAATCATATTCACTGCTGCTTCATGTATTTCTCTATATGAATCACATATAGGTAAATCAATATCTAGACTATATAAATTTGATTGTTTAGGTCTATACATCTTTTCATCAAAAGCAAAATATATTCCACCATAATAAAACAACTCTTCATTGTTTCGATGTGTTGTATATGTTATACATTTCTTATATCTCAACCATTCTTTTATTTCAAATAACGTCACTTCCTCTCTACCTAAACTTGAATTAGGTGTGTGATGTGTTTTAGGTTCAAATCCAAAATCAATTGCTCTTATTACCGTATCATCAGATGCTAATGGTAATTTTCTGTATTCAGCATCAAACTCTTCTTTAGTCTTTTCCATATGTCAAATATAATAACAATATTTTAGTAATCCTAGATGTATTCGGTACGGGATTTGAACCCGTGTGACCATCTTGAAAGAATGGCATCCTAAACCTGACTAGATGAACCGAACATATAAGACTTCGTTGATTACTTGGTTCAACAAATAAAACCTTTAAACACTCCAGACCATAAGGTAAAGAGTAAATAGCACAGGATGGTGAATTCGAATCACCGAAACTAGTTATGACACTAATCACTCCATGAATAGTCATACATATTCATATAACCCTGTATTTTAATTGTGGAAGTAGTGGAAATCGAATCCACCTCATTCGGTATGCAAAACCAAATCGCCAAAGCCTTGGAACATGTACCCCCATATGAAAATCATTAGACAGGATTCGAACCTGCAAAGCAATCTAGGCTATACTCTAGTTAACAGTAGATTCATCAATCTTTTACAACTGCAAAGGTTCTTATATCCTTTATGTGTATGCCTTATTCCACCACTAATGATTTTTGTACTCTCGGTTGGACTCGAACCAACGATATTCTGCTTGTAATACAGATGCTCTAGCCACTAAACTACAAGAGTATTAATTTGTACCTCCATTTTGTAATATTAATGCAAAAAAATAAATTTTGTAATTTTTTTACATTAAAATTGTATCCTTAGATGGAATCGAACCATCGACACATGACTTGTAAAGACACTGCTCTAAACCACTGAGCTATAAAGATGTGGTGGATGGTTTTTTATAGAAACCCCCCTTAAAAACTATTGCGGAGCTAGTGGGAATCGAACCCACCTGATTGAACACCGTGACAGGGTGACGGTCACACCTAGCAACCCCTAGCTCCATATTTTTTATTACCAATAAATCAAAGAACAATATTCTTTAAAGCCGTCCAGCAGAGAATCGAACTCTGAGCAGATCAGAGACAGTGATCTATGTTAGCCGTTACACCACAGGACGTTTTATTTATTATCGTATTTATGGGCGATAATCCCTAATATCGTATCTTTATACGATATGTTTTTGTACCCCTGACGAGACTTGAACTCGTAATCCTCTGAGGGCATATGATTTTAAGTCATACATGTATTTCCATTTCCACCACAGGGGTATTTAATATTTAAACTAATATTAGTACCCAAGGTGGGATTCGAACCCACAAAGAATCGGTGTTTAAGACCGTTAGCTGTACCGATTTGCATAATTCACTTGGGCATTTTGTAAGTCACTTTCGTCCAAGCTTGATAATCGTTCACTATTTATTTTTTGATTGTTCATTTATTGCTTCTTTTAATAATTCAATTACTTTTTTATTTCCAATTATAAAATCTCCTGATGCTTTATATACTTCATCATATGTTAATTTTTTACGATTTTTTTTCATTATATTTTTTAATTTTTAAAATTACTTCATCACGAGTTTTACCTTGAGCAAAAACATATGGTGTATCTATTTTATATCCCATGACAGAACCTTGCTTCACATCATGTATAAAAACGATATCCATAAATTTGTCAATATAATAACTTACATTTTCCATTTTTTCTTTTAAACAAAAAAACCCGACTGTTTAGGTCGGGTCTTCAATTCCATTTATGATATTTGTTTATGTTATATCCATAAATATTTATCTGAAGACCCGTAATTATGATCATCCTCGACTAACGCCAAAGCCATCGCCCATAACTCTTCAATAAGAGTTAAGACTAACACTAATGTGTTTGCTAAGAGTTGCCAAGTTATATCTATTGATGTCTTCATTTTTTTATATTTTATAACGACTTAAAGTCAGTTTTTACTTTTATTACTTTTAAATACGTAACAAATGTAAAAAAGGTTTCATTAATATGCAAATATTTTTATAATTTATTTTTTTTCTGTTATTCTGAAACAAATATAATGCTAATATTGATAGTAGTTATTAACAAGCCATTCACTTTGATGACATTCTACTAATTCATATTTAATATCTGTAGCATTGGGAAACATTTCTTTAATCTCATCGGTACATCGATGAACATCTTGTTCTAGCCATGATTCATTTGATGCAATACCACCTAAAGGAGATATTCTATCTGTTATTCTATTATCTCTTATTATGTCACCATTTTCTTGAAACATTCCATAAATAAGAATTGAGTAGTCAATTATTTGATATTTCACAATTACTTTCATATTTATCTAAACTTGTCCAATGTGTAACTTCAACCTGTAATCCATAATCATCTACACTATACCATTCATGAAAAATAGAACCATCCATTGTTCCTTCGTAGCAATTAGCAATCCAAAATTCTCCGTTAACATCTTTACATAATAACTGATCACTTTTTTTGCCATCCCAGTCACCTGTTTGATAACAGATTGGCTTTTTATCTTCTAATAATATAAACTTTGAAGATGACAATGTCTTCACTAATCCAAATACGTTATTATATGCATGTAACATTCCTTTACCAAATGATGTAATGAAAGCATCATCTTTTTGAGCATTTAATAATTCTATTATATTCTCTAATTCTTTAATATTATTTATCATTACAGTTTATCTATTTCAACTATTACTGCATTTAAATAGACTATTTTATCCCAATAGATATTATTAGAATCACTAAGATTACGATTACCTTCTTGAATTATCATTTCTAAGACCTTAATAGTTTCATTCACAGCTATTATTGAGAATTTTTTAGCATTTTCTCTTTCTATTTGCAGCTCGTTATTATCCATATCAAATATAGATTTAGTGACAAATAAATTTGCAATCTCTGTTGCTTTTTGTTTTTCAGTCATAATATTATGTATTTTTTAAGTATACGTTGTATATTAAAATTTGTTACGTGAACTATCCATACACGCCAGAGGCGATGGGATGGGCTTCGGGTTTCATAGGATATGCATTATTGCTAATGTCTGATTTCTCCTCCACCTTTGTAATCGACAGTTCCTGCCGATGTATTTTTAATACTTCTTTTAGAATATTAATACTTGCATTAATGTAGTTAAAACAATATGTATTTTGATTTTAGGAAGTCAGTATTTAACCAATCTTTGGCTTTTTGGTAATCATTATTAAATCTGTTTAATGCTTTTTTACAATCCATTAGACCAAAATTTGTTTCTTTTCTAAGTTGTTCAACTTGTTCTTTGTCAATTTTATTGACTTTTCTATTATCCATATTTTTTTTCTAAAATTTGAGAGAGTTCTCTTCTAGCGACATTTCCACGTTCTTCATCGATATTTATAACTTCAACGCCATGCCTCATGAAGTCCCATCCATTTTCATTTTTGAAGCCGAGCCATCCTTGTGTGAAATTATTAATATTTATTCTTTGTTTTTCTAATTCAATTATTTTTTTTTGATCTTGAGTTAGTTCTTTTTCGCTTGTTGTTTGAGATGGCATACTGCCATAAAACCAATATCTTTTATTCATAAATAAGTCTATTTTATAGGTGTATTTTAATTTTACATCTATAAATAGTCTTATTTATTTTTTTCTTGAAATATATTAAAGTTATCCAAATACTTTATAATATTTTCCTTACCAACTGGGTTTTGTGAGTGACACAAATACTTTGGTAATGTAATATTATTATCCATACAAAAGTCAACTAACCACTTTGCACATTCATATCCAGTCTTTTCATTAAATGTATCATATTTTTCATTATAATTTTCAGGATTTGTGAACATATCAGATGAATAATGTTCATCAGAAAGATCATGATCGAAAGATATTAATTCTGGAAGAGAATTATTTAATATATAATATGCTTCTATATATACTACAAATTCTTGGTAATTAGTAACTACATCCCATAGTTCCTCTTTATTAAATGGTGCTTGAGTTGAAGTTAGAAAATCATACAGTGGAACTAACTTTGGTGTTCTAAAGTCGTCTAAAAATAGTAAATTTTTCATATAATTTTTATAAATTAAAGGTTTGCTTTATAAAAAGCCTCAGCAAATCCTTGTGAACACATACTTCTAAAATCTGCATCAGTTTTTATATGTTCTTTAGCCCATTCAAATTCTGGAATTAAATTGACTGCACTTTTATGTAGAAAAGCAAGTGCTGGCTTTGGTCTTCCGGGTCTTATATATAATTTATCATTTTTAGGTACATCTTCCCATTTATCATATAATGGTTTGGGTATATTAAAATTTCCCCATAAAGCAGTTTTTTTAGTCCAAGGACTTCCATATTCCCAAGGCTGGTAAGTCATTTTTGGTTTACCTAAGAAATCTTTTAATCTACCATTTGCAGGATTCTCTATTGCCCAAAATATTGGACTGCATTCGTCTATTATTCTAATACAATGCTTTACCATTTGAAAACCTAGTTCGTAATTCCTTTTTTTGTGAAAACCACTTGCGGTTGAAAATTCAGTACATACTGGGTTCGCTATTATACCATAAACATTTTTAGGTGGTGTATAATTCTCAACACCAATTTCTTCACCTATTAATATTACTTCATAATTTTCATCACTTTGATAGAACTTACTATCACTTCCAAGATCAGCACAAAGGTGTAATATTATTTTTTTTTCACTCATAAATTAATTTATATTGTCAGCAATATACTAACTAATATATTCATCTACAAGACAACTGACAAATTTTTTCTTTAAGCCCTCGTTTTTTTCTATCCAAGTAAAATCAAGTTTTTTACCATCAAAGCTAAAAAATGTAATTGAAGAATCTTCTAGAAATTTAAGATTACCTTCAATTGTAATATATATTGGGATTTCATCACCAAAGTATTCATAATTAAATTCCATATAAAAATCAAAATCTGAGTTTTCATCATCCCATTTATCTTCTTCTCTGAACATACTATCCAAGACAGAAATAGCTGACCTATCGTTCTTGCAAATATCATCAATGATTTTAACTTGAAATCCTTTTGATTTTAACATTTCATCTATATCAATATCCTTTTGAACTTTATCCATACTTAGAAAATCGAAGTTTCCTATTTCCTCATTGATTACTTTATAAAATTGTTTTCTTTTCATAATATAATAATAAATACTTACACTTTCGTATTTATATATATGATAACCAACTATAAAGGTATTGGCAATAAAAATATTTTAATTATTAGTGGGGTACATGGTGATGAAAAAACTCCACTAAGTGTAACCAATAAGATTAACACATTTATTGATGAGTTTCCTCAAAACTTTAAAGAGTTGACTATACTACATGAATTTAATGAAGAGGCTATAAAAGCAAATAAAAGATTTGTTAACGATTTTGATGTTAATAGAGCTTTTAATGGTAAAAATGATAATCATCCATTGATTATGCAACTAATAAATGAAATTAATAATGCAGATATTATTATAGATATTCATTCATCTAAAAGCTGTATGGAATTAATTGCTATTGATAATACACCCCATGGTAAGTGCTTTTGTGATTTCGCAGATGCAATTGATATACCATATTTAATACATCAAGGTAATGAAGCTACTATTAAAAGATATTGTCTTTCAATAAATAAGCCATGTTTCACTGTGGAAGTAAATAGATTAGGTGAAATAGATGAAGAAAGTGCGAGTAGAGGATTTGATATGGTAAGTAAAATGGTTGGAAGCATCGATCAACTTAATTTTCAATCTTCAAATGAAATACCCTTAATTACTAAGTGCTTTACAACTAAAGAGAATTGTGTGATTCTACCATTAGTTAATACAGGTGATATAATACAGCCAAATCAAAAGATTGCAATTAAAATAGATAGTAAAGGTAATAGTAAATATATATTATCTAAAGAAGAGAAGCCTTGTAGTGTTCTATGTGCTAACTATATTGATTTCAAAACAGATAGTAATATTCTTAACTGTAATAAACAAAAAGATGTTACGTTATTTTCCGTTTCGTGAATATTCAATTTTACTTTTGTTTCATATTATTACCCAACAAGTTTTCTCTGTTCATCCTACTTAATAGGTCTTTTTTCCATTGAATTTTTTCAACACTATTTAATATCCCATTGATATGTTGTAGTGTAGGTATGGAATTGATCAGGTCTTGGAAACTTAAGTTGTCATAAACTCTTTGAGGTGTAATATTTTTAAATTGTTTCACATTACCCATTTGACCTTGTATTTCAATTTTACTTGTATTAACGTTTTTACCTTTCAGTGCTCTATTAATTCCAATTTCTGAGGCAGTAGACAACTCTTTTTTAATATGTAGATTATTAAATGTGTCATCTAGCCAATGTAGAAGTTCGTGATGTATACTACCTTTAATTTTTTTATCTGTGATTTGATCTTTAAAACTGTTTTTTTGATGAGCATCGATATTATATAGTGCAATTTCTAGACTACCAGCATTTCTTATCATGTTCACCACACCCTGATGTAGTGACATATATAGTTTATTTTTAATTGGGTTATATGCATTTTTTCCATCATTAATATATATATTACATGGATTTTGTTGGTGTGCTTTTAGTGAAGCTTGAGTTTTTAACATTGATGTATCAGACGTTCTTTCTAGAAACATGTGATTTGTAATTTTTTTTGTTTGATTAAATTCTTCAACATCATCCTTAAAGAATTTGTTGTAAATTAGATCAACATCTTCATCTATATTCTCTAATGCCTCATTAAGTAGAAATTTATTTATTTCTTCGCTGATTATTCTAATTACATTCATAGTCATAAATACTTTTATTTAATCTTTTTTTAAAAAAAATTTGGAATTGTGAAACTTTTAGTATTACATTTGTGTAGTTATAGATAAGAATTATATATCTTAAATAAGATAAATTCTGTTTTATCTTTCATGTAGTTACCACCCTTTTGAATACCTTTACCATATCCTTCACCATATAAACAGATATTCTTGTTTTCTTCACCAAAAACTTCTTTCATTTTATCAGTAGTAAAAACTGATTCTAAAAATGGTAATAAATATTTAGATAAATTAGCATTATCTGTTTTACCTTTGAATTCAACATTTGATCCATCCCATAATATTCTCATGTTAGTACCATCAATTTTTTCGGTACAATACCATGCATTATCCTTTAAGTATTCAAATTCAGGCTTTGACCATTCTCCCTCTAATAGGGTTTTCATGTTGTTTTCAGGGTCTCTAAAGTAGACCGTTTGGATTTTTTGATATGTTTTCATGATGTAAATATAGAAATATTTAATAAGATTCTTTGCATCTTTTAGTAGAAAAAATCGTACAAGTAACTATGAAAACATATTTATTCAATAAAGAGATTAATAATCGATGGTATATCGATATACCTGAATGGGAAGGTGATCAATCAGAATTAGAAATGGTTGAAGGTGCTGACACGCTATTGGATTTACTGAGTGATGGTAAAGACAATATATTAGTTGATTTGGATGATAAACCTTTTGAGGGTGCTGATCTTTTAATTAAACAAGAAGAAGATAGAGAAGGTGCTTATTATAAAGTTAATACAATTAATAATAAAGAATATAGTACAACTATATGGCTTTGCGAAGTAACATTATTTGTATTTAATAATTTACCTGATAAAATATATGTAAAAGTTTAGTATTTATATCTATCATGTTATCATTAAGAAAATTAATACAGGAAGAAATTGAAAAATTTGTCAATGAAGTTGGTGAAGCATCAGCTAAATCATTTAATTTTACAAATAGAAGAATAAACCCACCAAACAGTTCATATGATGAAATAATATATGAATTTAATACTGACAAAGGAACAAAATATGAGGTTTCTATTCTGAAAAAAGAAGATGAAGCTGTTATAGCTTTCTATGCTGATGATGATGATGATTTGGCATTAACAAATAAAAACGAAGTATATTCTGTTATGACTACAGTAGTCAACATTATTAAAGACTATGATCAAAAAATAGCTAAACCTGAAGGTATTAATAAAATTTCATTCTATCCAGTTGATAAAGATTCAGAAAAAGTACTACCTGCAGGTTATTCTAACTCAAGATCAAAACTTTATGCTGCATACGTGGCTAAACATATTGGTAATGAATTTAGTGTTAATAGCGTTGATAATGGACAAAGAATAGTACTGAATAGAAAATAATTTAAAAAAAGTTTGGATGTCTGCAACTTTTTGTGATATCTTTGCGTAAGTATAAGAAACAGAAAAACAATTTTATAAAAATAAAGCAATGAAAAATTTAGTTAACATAGCACAACAACCCCAGCCACAACATCAGCATCAGCCGATGGTGAACGGGGAATCTATGTCAACTATAAATTGTACAGATGAATTAAGTTAATTCATAATTACATATAAAGATATTAGAAACCTCGTTCAGAAATGATCGAGGTTTTTTTATGTCTAAAAATTAATATCTAGGAGTGGGCGAGTAAGGTTGAAGCCATCCGACTTGGAATCGGATAACCACACAAAGGCGTTGTGGTTCGGGGGTTCGAATCCCCCCTCTTAGACTGGCAGGGTAGGAAGTTTATTAGTTCTGGAAAACGTAGGAGAAGGTGAGACAATAAAAACTAACTATTTTCGGGATTTAGAAAAATTCCAAAAGGGAAATGAGAACGAATGTTGCAACTAGTAGATTTCAAAGTACCTTTAAATATCTGAGAGTATAGGAGTCCGGTTTATCTAGCCTACCTTGGACGTAGGATCACGTGAGTTCGAATCTCACCTCTCAGACCATAAGAGATAGTTTAATGATAGAATGCCATGCATTGGGCGTGGTGGTGTTGGTTTGATTCCAACTCTCTTATCTTTTTACATGGTGTCTATAGTTCAACGGCTAGAACGTCTGTTTGTGGTGCAGATAATAAGGGTTCGATTCCCTTTAGATACCCAATGATGGAGCAAGACCATTAGGTGATGCACTTGTATACGGTATATAACGTAAATACGCTGCCTATTTTAATATATTGGGGATTGGTCTAACTGGCTAGACAGGAAAGAGTACGGGTTCGAATCCCGTATCCCTATCTAATTTATTAAAAGGTTTTAATTTAAACTATCAAGTTTTATTATAATTTCATTTCCATCTTGGTCATAGAAATGATAACTATCTTGATTTTTACTGAATAATAAATTACATTTTTCATATGTTTTCACATTTATACTATCTTCTAAAACAGATATTGTATAAGTCTGTTCATTTCTATTTGTTTGAGTAGCTCTAAATAATGAGCAACTAGTTATAGTTGCAACAATTAATAATATAATAATATTCTTTTTCATAATTAATGCTACTTATATGTAACACGCTTATTTTTTTATTTTATTTTTCTTATTACAATATAAACAAACAGTTGTATTATTTTCATAATTAATTATATGTGATGTGGTAATAGCTTCACATATTTCAGTTATCTCATCCTTAAATTTTTTTTTGCATTCTCGACTATCGCAACTTTGTGCAATTATTATGTGATTACCATGTAAGTTTTTTTGTATTTTTTTCACTATTTATCAATATGTAATAATTATTATTTTTTATAACAAAATATATATTAATAAATATGATCAATGAATGATAAATGCCGAAATACTTTTAATAAAGTAAAGATATTAATAGATAAAAAGAAAGAAACATTAATGAATGACATTGAACTAAGGGTTCATGACTTATCTGGTGCAATATTATTACAATATTTTGAAAATTGGATTAATGAGATTAAATTTTCTAATTCAAAGAGTAATAATACTTTTGAATTTCTAATGAGAGAAATTAAACCATTGAATTCTGTAGATAAATTTAATGAGATTAAGTTTTGTTTTAATGATATTCAGATAATTAAAAATTATGTTGTATCATCTGATAAGATATTAATAATGCTAGATGGTTGTGCTAGTGTTTATGACCATCAAACAAAATCACATACAAATATTGAAGCATTTAACTCCATTACTTTTAAGAAGAATCAAATTATTGATTTTGAATCAAAATGTGATGTTAATTACTATATTGTTGTTGAATTAAACTCACCATTTCTTTAATGGACATGTTGAAGTTTCATTTCTAACTTTTGCTGGCATATAGCAACCACATTGTTTACATCTATTTAAATTTGTTAGTTGATCACAGTTAATACATTCAGCCATTCGATTTTCAGCTATTTTTTCATGCTCTTCTGACTTGAAAATTAAATTAGTCCACCCATCAATAATATCTAATAATTTACTCATGAAATTTTCAAATAAATACTATCTATATATAATTCTACCACCACCTCTAATAATTTTTCCGTATCCAGTATTTGAATTTAATTCCTTAATTGCATTATGTAATGCCATTTGAGCAGTAAATGGAATGGTATAAACTCTTAATTTTTGTATTAAACCAGTGTATGATGAATTGAAGTTATTCTCAATTGTTAGATTGTATTTATTATCATCTTGAAGTAAAATATTTGATCCAGAATAATTAAAATCATTTAAAAATAATATAAAGTTATCTTCTAATGGTTGATTAGAATTAATTAATAATCCAATTCTTATTGTTTGTCTACCTGTATTGTCTTTCACTTTAACTTTTAATTTAAGATTAACCCATTGATTAGTAAAACGACCATCATATTTTTTTTCTTCAATAACTTCAATATCTTCTGAACCATATACAACTAATTTTATTTCTTTGGTAGAGCCGAATCTAAATATATTATTTTCAAATAAACTTAGAGTAATATCATAATCTCTATTACTTATTATTTCAAGATTACTGTTGAATTCGAAATAATATTGTTGTCCAGTTGTCTGAGCAGTTGTTCCAGTATTTTCAATTCTAAATGTTGGCTCATCAATAACATTAGTAGGATCACATTCACTATTGACTCCAAATGTTTGAGTATCAGCACTAAATATAACATCACTTATACCAGACACACCTATATCAATTATATTTCCACAGGGATCATCTTTTAATGGATTTACCTTACTAATAAAGTTATCGTTGATGTATAATGTATCTTGATTATCATATAATGCGGTAGTACTTAAGTCCCAATGATATGAATGTTTAAGACCAAATGATCCACCACCCCAGCTAATATTGTATGGTACACCAATTTGTTTCTCTTTATTATTTTTCATACCTAGAAAGAAAAATTCTTTATATTTTTCTATTTTCCAAAATTTTCTACCATCCACATAAATATTTAAATCACCACTTCTAGCTGGAGCACATTCAATTATTTCATCAAAATGATTAAGTAATTTATAGGGTTTAAAACTAATATTAATCATAGTCCACCCAGTCACAGTTAATACATTTGGTGAGATAAGTGTTCTAACTATACCAACTTCATCTACTCTTTTAATATATATTCTACCATCACTATTTAATCCGAAAGCTATAACATTTTCATTTATACTATCTCTTGGCTGTTCGACTAACTTAGTTTCATTTCTATCCTCATAGTCAATAAAAGCATTCTTTATTTTAGTTTCATTCAAAAATGCATTTAAATTATTATCTTCACTAGTTGTAACCCCACTAAATGATAGTGTTGTTACTACGTTCCCTCTTGTAAAACCAATTACTCCTGTTCTTACAAATACCGTTTCCTCTTTTATTACTTCTTTTGTTTCACCAGAAAAGAACGGATTATATTTATCTTCTGAGCGAGCACCCATTAAATAGAATATTCCCTCACTGTTGTCACCTATATTAATTAGTGTTTCTATAGTTATACCTTCATTATATCTTTGAGGAAGTAATTCGTGATTATAATCTTCTAATTTGAAGAAGCCTTGTAGATACCCACCATCTAAATCAAAGTAATTTCCAACAGTAGATGCACTAGTTACAGCACTAATTGAATAGGAGTCGTAGAATGTACCACCAGTAGCATTATTATTACCAACTCTATATAATGATACTTTAAGGTCTTCTGGTGTTATATTTAATGAAGATATTACATCATTTACTCTACCATTGTCAAATGCTGTTAATCCAAAATCATATAGATTAATATTATCTGAATATGCACCAGACCATTGATTAAGACTTACTGAGGTAAATCCTGTATTTAAATTCCAAGATTTTTCATCTGTAATATCTATGTGAATAGCCAGACCATCTTTTATTATACCACTTAAACATTCTAAATTCATCTATTTGTTGTTTACAATAAATACTTATTAAAAAACGTAAGTATTTATAGAAAAATATATTTCATGAAAAAGACAAGCAAAGAATTATTATTCGAAAGAATGCACTATTTGGGTATGCCAAAGAAAAAATTAAATGAAGACGAAATGGGAATGGACGATATCGAAGCAACAGCAGATGATGTCGAAAATTATGATGAAGCACCTAGTTATCAAGTAAAATTGGATAACATATGTAATGATTCACGTGAACTACATGATAAAATGGAGGCATTTGATGATCTTCCAGCTTGGGTTCAGGATAAAATTACTATTGCTGAACATAACATGAAAGCTATAAAAGATTGGATTGAAAGTAAGGCTCATGGAAATGATAGTGATGAAGAACCAGAAATGGATACTGCAGAAGTAGAAATAGGTGATGAAGAATCTAGCGAAAAAGAAGATGTAAAAATAAGTGATGATGATTTAAGTGCACTTGGAGAATCTAAAATAAAAAAATAATGTTAATCACTGAAAGTATTGTAAAAGATATTACATTAAAAGAGTCATCACAATTTATAATAAATAAGTTGGGTGACTCTTACGTTATTAATTTAAGTGAAAGTTTTAAAAAATGTTTTCCTGATGAGATATCTACTTACAATGACTACTTAATTTCTAAATTTAAAAAAATATATGAAAATATAAGTATTTATAAGATAAATGATTTAGTTGTGATTAGAGGAAATAAAAAGAGTATTAACGAAGCTGAATATCAAGGAAAGGATATTGAGTTAAATCAACCATCAAAAGGTGATGTTAAAAAATATAAAGTTTTCGTTAAAGACCCATCTACTAGCAACATAAAAAAAGTTAATTTCGGTGATAAAAACATGGAAATTAAACGTGATAATCCAAAAAGAAAAAAATCCTTCAGAGCACGTCATAAATGTGATACTGCAAAAGATAAAACATCTCCTAGATATTGGTCTTGTAAATTTTGGAGTAACACACCTGTTAGTGAATTAATTAATGAAATAATTGATCCTAATTCTGTTGAAGTTAATGATTTTCATAAGAAAAATGAGTTATCTGCTAAAATATGGAATAATGAAACAATAAAAATGCATGAGGATGTTAGAAAAGCTCTTCTTAGAATTGCAAAAGAATTCATTGAATTTGCAGGATTAGAAGAATATAAATTTGATGACATTACATTAACTGGTTCACTTGCAAATTATAATTATACTGATGTTTCTGATTTAGATGTACATATACTAATGGATTTTTCACAAATATCTGATGATCAAGAATTAATTGGAGAATATTTAAAGAATAAAAAAACTCTTTGGAATGATAACATGCCTATAAAAGCAAAGGGTTATGATGTTGAAATGTATGTTCAAGATATAAATGAATCTCATGCATCAACAGGTGTATATTCATTAATTGATAACACTTGGAACACTAAACCGATGAAGGAAATAATTCAATTAGATACTGGAAATATTCAGCTTAAAAGTGCTGATTATATGAATTCTATTGATAATATTTTGGATAGTGAACATACTGAATCAACTATTAAAGAAATTGAAAGACTATTTGATAAAATTAAAGCAATGAGAAAAGCAGGTCTTGATAAGGATGGTGAATTTTCAATTGAAAACATTGTTTTTAAAATCTTAAGAAGAAATGGATATATTGAAAAACTTCTTGACTTAAAGAAAAATTTAATCACTAAAAAATTAACTATTGAAAATAATGTTTAAATATATTATAAGTGAGTCTCAGTTTAATCAATTGATTCAGAAAAAGAAAAAAGATAAAAAAATTGCAGAGACTATTATTAGTAAGTCACAAAAGTTTAATTCTCTAAATGAATCACTTAATAATAATGCTGTAAGGGATTTATTAGAATCCTATAAGAGAAAAGGATTATTAAATAAATCAATAATTAAAATTTTAATGAAATCTGAATATATAAAAAATCAATTAAAATAACTTGATTTAACAAGTAAACTAGATTAGTTGAAGTTTTTTACTTCGATAAGAGTATTTATAAAAAAATATAATAACGAATAAAACAAAAATTTAAAATATATAAAAAAATGGCAAAACCATCTAAGGATAATTTTCAAGAAAGAATTAAAGCATTAGCTTTTTATGGCACTTCTAAAAATAAAGTCAATGAAAGTGTTAATAATAATGCTACTCTTATAGAATATATAAGAACTGACGATGGAACAGCATATGGTGTCGTTAAAGAAAATCATGAGTATTTTATAAAGAAATCTAATAATAAAAAGGAACTTAACTCTACTGATTTTGCATATATTGGTGGTTTAGAAAATAAAAATGACTATAGATATAAGAGTTTAGGTGAAAGCCAAAAACATTTAAATTTTGTTGTTAAATCAATTAATGAAGCATATTCATTGGGTGGTGTTTATAATAAATTAGACGAGTCTACAAGTCAAAATAATTCTACTGTTACTGATTCTACCCCAAAAAATATTAATGATTTCCTTTCAGATAGAATAAGAGACGGAAAAAAAAATTTAGCTGAAGGCACAGAAAAAAAATTCAAATCTTCTTTACAACAAAAAGTAGAGACTAATACCATTAAAAATAACCTATTAAGTGAGGAAGCTACTTCAGCTATCCGAAGAGCACTTGGTAAGGTAAATGAAGAGGCTCTTTCAACTAAGGACTCTGAACAAACTGATGCTGATGATATCAATGATCAAAATGATGTTGAAAAAGGTCAATCTGAAGCTTTAAATCAAGATGGTGAGAAGAACCAAAAAGATGCCGACAAAGCCATGGGCAAAGGTAAAGATGGTATTAAAAAAACTGAGCAAAAAGGATCAATTTCTGTTAATGAAGAAGCATTAACAACTAAGGATTCTGAGGCTAATGTAGATGCTATGCAGAACCCAAGTAAAAATTTTGGTACTGATAATTCTTATGGAGGTGAAAAAGTGAAATCATTAGCTGATTCACAAATTAAAGATGCAGACATAGTTGCTAATAAAAAAAATAAAAAGGAAACTCCTACAGCACCTGTAAATGATACTAATGCTAAAAAGAAAGCTGATGGTGGTACAAAACAACCAAATGACTTATCCACTTCCGATTCAGAAATTGAAGATGGAAAAGCAATGCCAAATCAAAAAGGTAAAAAGGAAACTCCCACAGCACCCGTAAATGATACTAATGCTAAAAAGAAAGCTGATTCTTTAATGAGTGAAGGGGAATCTCTTTCAACTGCTGATTCAGAATTACAACCTGCTGAGTCTTTAGCTAATAAAAAAGATTCTAAAGAAAATCCTCAAGCACCTATCAATGATAGTAATGCCAAATCTGAGGCTGAAAAAAGAAGTGCAGGTGGTAAAGCAAATGGTACTCCTAATACTACTACAGATAAAAATTCTAGTGAAGAAGAAATTGTTGATGATTCAACTCAAGAAGATATAAATGAATCTAAGAAAAAGAAAGCAGTCGTAGTAGAAGGAATGGAAGAAGTAAATTTAGAGCCAATTAAACAATTAATTTCACAAATAGAATCAAATATTCAAAAAGGTGTTGCAAGTCCAACAGATAAAGATCATGTAGAATATCTAAAAAATCTTGTTAATGATATGCAAGGTGGAATGAATGAAGTAGAAGTTAATGAAGTTGATGGTGAAGAAGAAATTAATGCTGCTGCTTCTGCAATGGATGATTTAGAAATATCTATTGATGCCGAGCAAGATGCAGAAGAAGCTCCAGCTCCTGAAATGGGTGCTGATGATGGAGGAGAAATTGACTTAGATGTTAATGTTGATGCCGAAGGTGATGAAGAAGGTGGAAATGATGCCGTTGAAGCAGAAGCTTATAGAGATGCTAAGAAAAAAATTAGTGATATAGCTGAACTAGCTACTAACAATAATTTTGATAATGGCAAAATAAAAGATTTATTTAATTCTTTAAGTTCTCTTTTAGATAAGCAATTAGCAGGAATGACTGACCCAGATAGACAAGATATGGCAGACCCAATTCTAAAACCAGAACCGAAAGATGACGGTGGAGAAGAAGATGTAGATGCCGAAAGTGGTGATGCTATTGATAATGAAATTGCAAATCTTAAGCAAGATGGTGCTGAAGAACCAGTACAAGAAGAAGAAAATATAGATGGAGGTACTTTTGAAAAATATGCTGAATCTAGGGGATATGCTTTAAATGAATTACAAGATTGTGATAATGATGAAATGGCTAATATAATTTCTGGTTACAGAAATGATGGTGGTTGTGATGCTAAAGGTGTTGCTGTATATATCAAAGACCCAGCGGTTGTTACTGAGTTAGGTGATTACGGTCATGCTGATTTCGGTGAAGAACTAACACCATTTATTAATGCAGTTGAAGAAGGCGAAGAAGGTGATTATGGTAATGAGACAGGAGTTAGTTACGGTCACACAGAACCAATGCCTAATGAGGGTATAGAAGATATTCCTGACATCGCAGATATTGATGATGATGGAGATATTTCTGGATATGAAGAAAAAAGACATGATGCTATTCAGAAAAATATGGATGAAACAGTTGGAAATCCTAGTGACGAAGATACTGAATTAATACAAACTATAATGGATAGTATTACTCTTGCTCAAAAATCTAATGACACAGCAATGGTTGAAAGACTTAAGAAACAACTTGAAAGAGCTAAAATGCAAGTTGCAGAGAAAAAGAATGTTGGTGTTGTAGAGAAACAAAATACTGGTTTTGCCAAAATGGGTGAAACTATGGGGGGTGGTGTTAGAAAACCACAAGGTGCTCCAATAAGATATGAGGATGTTCAAATGAGTGAATCTGAGAAGAAAATCAGAGCATACGTGAAAAATAAACTTAGTGAAATGACTGGTAAAAAGAAGTCATCAATAAATGAGAATAAATCACCAAAATTAAAGGCTTTAGATAAAATTATTGAAGGACAATTCAATATATATAATAAAAATATTAAGAAATAATATATGCCTAAAAAATCGGAGGAATTAAAACTCGTATATGTTCTCAAAATTGGATATAATTCATTAGGAGAGGGCTTATACGAGTTTATTTTTGCTAAAGATATTAATCCTATAATAGACGAAGAAACTATTAAAGATTTATTATGGGATCAATCACCAGCATCATCTAAGGATAATGCTCTCCCTCCAACAGACGAGTTAATTGATGAAATATATTCATTAAAAACTAAGAAATTTGACCTATGGTGTCTACACGAAGCTAATGATAGAGCATATATTGATGGTGTGTACACTATTCATTGTTTAGCATATGAACAAGAAATGCAAGAAGACTATAGTTTTGATGATTATGAAGACATGTTTGAGCAAGATACTGAACCAAATGCACCTATATTAGTATTTCATTTTGGAATGACATATCAGGATATATCAGATTTGTTATATGCACGTGATATTATTCTAGAAAAAACATCAGTTAAGGCATAATGTAGATATTTCACCTTTGGAGTATTTATAATATATGGATGAAGAATTAATAGAAAATGAGAATGCTGATTTACTACAATATGATGATAAGATAGATATTGAGAAAGAGAAACGAAGAGAGAAAATAAAGAAAATTCGTGAAGAGCAAGTTTCATATGAAGCAATTATTGTAACTGAAAGTGGTGAAGTAAAGACCGCACATCAATTAAGTTACGATGAACAACTAGTTGAGATTAGTAGATGTGCATTCGATCCAGTATATTTTATTGAGACATATCTAACAGTATTTGATCAAATGCAAGGTGATGGTGGTGAAATCGTACCATTTAAACTTTTCCCATCTCAAAAGAAATTAGTTTCAGAATATCAAAAACATAGATTTAATATTGCCAACAAATATCGTCAAGCAGGTATATCAACAACCACTTGTGCATATTTAGCATGGTATTTATCATTTAATGAAGACCGTTCAATAGCAATAGTAGCAAATAAATTAGAGACAGCACAAAATGAATTAATGAATGATGTTGTTGACTTTATTGAAAGTTGTCCTAAATGGTTGAGACCTTCTCCTGATAAAAAAGATACTCAAAAGCTTAAATGGTATTCAAATGGATGTACTCTAGGTGCATTCTCAGCAACTGCAGGTCTTCGTGGTTATACTCCAACACTTATTTTTTGGGATGAAACAGCATGGACTAACAACTCTGGAAAGTTTTGGGAAGCTGCAGGGCCTACTCTCCAAACTGGTGGTGGTGCAATTTTTGTAAGTACACCAGCAGGTTTAGATGAAGTATTTTACAAATATTTTGATGGTGCAAGAAAAGGTATTAATAACTTTAACGCAATTGAGTTATGGTGGTTTAATGATCCTAGATATATTAGAAATAGAGAAACTAATGAGCTTGAATTAGAGTGGATTAAAAATCCTGATCGTGATAATGAAATCAGATTAAAAGACGAAGATTGGAGTGACGAAAAGCGTATTCAGATGATGGATGATGGTTGGAATGCATGGACTCCTTGGTATCAAGAGCAAATTCAAGCAGCTAATGGTGATATGCGTAAAATATCCCAAGAATTATTGTGTTCATTCCTTGGTTCAGGAGACAACTTTATCTCTGAAAAATACCTAAAGCATATTGAAGAGAATACTATAACAACTCCAATACGTCAAGAATATACAGATAAGAATATGTGGATATGGGAAGACCCAGAAGAATTAGAAGAATATCTTATGGGTATTGATGTATCTTCTGGTCATGGAGATGATAATTCAACTATTAATATATTTAAAATAAATCAAATTACTGAGGAAAGAATAATTTATAGAAATGGTAAAAGGAAAAAAATAAAGGTAATCATACATAAATCCACTCAAGTTGCAGAGTATTATGGGAAACTATCACCTCAAGAATTGGGAGAGGTAGCATATACTTATGGTATGAGATATAATAATGCATATGCTGTTGTTGATGTAACTGGTGGATGGGGTGGTCAGACAGTTGTAAAGCTTTTTGAACTAGGTTATGAAGCTAATAGAGTACATCATTCAGAAATTACACATAAGCCAACTAGAGATAAATTAAATGGTTATATTCAACAATCAACTAAGAAACTACCTGATGGTACTGATTCAAAAGTAGATTTAGTTCCGGGATTTTGGATTGGAGGTAACAGAGGTGCTGTACTTACTGAAATGGAAAGAGTAATTAGAATGGATGAAATTATTATTAATTCTGTTCGATTATTAAATGAATTGAAGACATTTG
>Ga0222708_1000037_pt1 | contig 38028 bp, 36 predicted proteins | sample AntAcemetage1576_FD_179806 | JGI IMG/M metagenome (GOLD analysis project Ga0222708, IMG submission 179806) | Saline water microbial communities from Ace Lake, Antarctica - #1576 | ecosystem: Environmental > Aquatic > Non-marine Saline and Alkaline > Saline | place: Antarctica: Ace Lake... | reverse complement strand
TATTTAATGCTTTAGTTTTATCAGCTTCGGAAATCTCTACCTTTTTCATCTTCATTCACTTCCAAGCGCAGTCTCTTCATCATCATGATCCTGAACTGCCAAACTATTTCCAGACCTCTTCAATAAGTCCGCCCCAGATGGCAGTACAACCCTTTTTGAGCCACCATCTACCTGAGACTTAGGAGCTAGAATACCTTTTACAGAGTTTTCATCTACATTGATCCGGTTGCTTGCTACAACTTCATCCGGAGATGGTCCTCGATCCTCTTTCTTAGGACTAAGCCAACTATGGTTCTTCCGTATTGATTTATCAAGATCTGTGATAAATTCTGGAGCTTCATCTTCCTCAAGCTTGTCATCTTCGACATCTCCGAACTTGACCAGGCCCTTTTCAGTGACACCATCCGCTTCCAAATTGCTAAGCTTAATTCTTCGAACGGTATCACTCAACTTAAGCGGCTCGATGAAATAATTTGTCAAATGGCGATCAACAGTTTTACACTTTGAACACGCAACTTGAAACTTTCCATTATCATCTTCAAGCAGAACCGGCTCTCCAGTGAATTTGCAAGATCCACATGTCATCTCATTAGCACTCTTCGCCTTTGTGAAAATTTGCTTGTTTTGAGCAAGTGTCTTTTTCATGTATTTACTGACACTTTTAATCTCTCGACTACAACCTGTGCAGAAAACCTTATCGGACTCAACGTCCAATTTATGATAGTCTTGTGATGGACACCCGTGGTTATCACAAGATAATAATATCGATGTTGTCATTTATTTACTCCTCTCCAACTTCTGATTGCTCAGTAGGCTCGTTGTTAGCAAGATCTGAGATGTTTGACTCAACTATCTTACCTCCATTCATTTTCATAGCTTTTATTTCTGAAATCAACTGATTTTGCAAATCGAGGTCTTCGTCTAAAAGTGCAAAGAAATTATCCTTACCTTTAACTTCATGCCCTGAATAAAGCCACATAACATTATTTGGCCGTTCTACAATGCCGTAACCTGCACCAAGCATTGCAATATCCTCACCAATATTTGCGACACCTTCATTGAAATTCAACCACAGCTCAGTTTTGCCACGATTCACGCCGCCGCGCGTTTTTTCAACAATACAATTCACCTTGTGACCAACTTTCTTTCCATCCTTATCATACAAGGTGGCCGCCTTAGCTAAACTTGTATTAAAAAGTACATTTAAAGAACACATATGGCGATAGGTGCGGCCACCAGGATAAGTAAGACCGCCATTGAAAGTTCCGATTGCTTCCCGAGCTTGATTTATGCAAATCATAGCAACGTTAGCCTGAGCTAACTTTGAAGCTGCAACTCTAAAAGCCATAGGCAGGAAGCGAGCTAGGGCTGCCATATTTTGATCTGAGAACTTTCGCCCTTCTTCCACTGGTGGGATTATAGATGCAATGCTGTCCAGCACAACTAAGTTGACATTGATCTCTTTGTCAATTACCATGTCAAGTATTCCTGGATTACCAGGCTCTCCACAGAAGATAGCAAAGACCTCTGCACCATTGTTTTCCTGAACATAAATTAGTCGACTTATATCAATACCAAGCTTTTCAGCCCAGTCCATCGAAAAAGAGAACTCACAATCCAACCAAAGTTGATGAGAAAGTGGATCCATTTTCTGAGCCTCAAGCACTTCGAGCATTGCCATGAATGTTTTGCCGCAATTGTGCACAACAAAGCCATTTGCAATATAGTTGTTATAAGGAGATTTCATCCTTATATCATAAGTGTTCCTTATACCAACTGACTCTATTGAAACAATTTCATCTTCTACTGATACAAATCTAAGGTTATTATGGCTCGCTATTGCATGTTCTCTATTGTGTAATTTAGGATCCAATATGCATAAATTAGAAATATGATCATTGGTACAATCTTCGTCAATGTGATGAACGTGCAGACTCTCTGGTAAGTAGTTTACAGGTCTCCTATCAGTCGGATTGGTTTGGTCAAGAACTGCCAAATACTCGGCCAATGTCAACCCATTCATTTGCGCTTCAACTACAGCTCTAGAGCGCCTTATTCTAAAGTAAGTATAAGCTTTACCAGTTTTTTCACAATTTACAATTTTCTTGCGGCCATTGGGGTGAAATTTCACCATCAACTCAACTCGTCGTTGCATCTTTTTAACAGTTTCCTTAGTGTTGCGCACATTACTGTGTACGTAAACAGTGCTGCCAATTGAAAGATCACTTGTTTTTACAAATCTCTCTCCTGTCCAAAATTTATGCTCGCTTGTTGCTACAATTTCTTTACCGCTGGCCGATGTCAATTTGAAACATTCCTTCTGGCCAGTTTTAATTACATCCTCAATTCCGTTATGGAAAATACAATTCTCTTCATTCACAGAGGAAGTTGTAAATTTCACATTTTTAGACAATGGCCTATTTTTGCCTCTACCTGGGGAATCTAATTGATGAAATCTCTCGTATAATCTCTCGATAGTACCACCCTTTTTATTTATAATTTTCCCATTTTCATCCAGAATTTTATAATTTATGAAAGTTTCTGAATCCAAGCAACCTTCCGGTCCGTAAAATTGAGTTATCTTCCCTTTAGGAATTCCCCAGTAATTAACTGCATCTGAAAGACCTGGACTTGGACAAGGGATTACCTCAGAATCAAATTTACCTGGTTCATCACCTCTTAAAATCTTTCCACCAAAAGATTTATTTAATTTATCAAGAATCTTCTGTGTTTGCTTCGCCTGATCCTTCTGACTCCTCTCCATATTCATCTAACACCTCTTCTATCTTCGCAAGTTGCTCCCCTGTTAACTTTTTAGGGAATTCAACATCTATAATTATATAATGATCTCCGAATTTATCATGATCTCTGTCTTTAGCTCCCTGGCCTCTTAACCGCTTTTGCTTCCCAGGCCCAGTTAGCTCATCTATTGTAACCAGCTTAACTCCGTGAACTGTTTCAACTTGAATCTTACACCCTACCAATGCATCTTTTAAAGACAAAGTCTTGCGAGATATTACGTTAACACCTTCTCTCCAAGATTCGCCGGTATTTAAAACATTTATAACAATTATCAATTCTCGTCCATTTTCATCTCTGTGAAGAATGTTCATTCCAGAATCTACACAGGATGGAATAGAGACTTCAACTGTTATCTCTTCCTTTTCCTTGCCTGAGCCATGACACGAACTACAGGGCTTTTTGATAATGAACCCCTTCGAACGACAGGCATTACATGGACTTTGCACGAGACCGAAAAAACGTTTATTCTCGACGATAAATCCATTACCACTACATGGTGTGCATTTTTCATAATCACCTTCATTAGCTCCAATACCATTACATTTTTGACAGTCCTTATCGACGGAATATCTGAAATCTTTCTTCACACCAAGACAGGATTCTGCAAAGCTAAGATTCGCCTGCACTGCAGGGGGATTTCTCCTTCCCCCTTGACTCTTCCGCCTGAAATTATTTATCAAGTCTTGAAGATCTTGACTCCATCTTTCACTTGGGTTCGATTTAGGCCTATGCTTTTCGGGATTATTTATCTGATCCCATGCGTCATTTATCTCTTTGAACTTGCTCTCTGCTTCAGGATTATCTTTATTTTTATCCGGATGGTATTTGTGAGCCAGCTTTCTGAATGCTTTTTTTGCTTCGCTTCGGCTTGCTTTTTCGTTTAGGCCTAGGACCTTGTATGGATTCATCTTTTACTCCAACTTGAGAATACAACTTGTGATCAAATTGTAAACTCAACTCTGTATCACCATGCTTAATTCTTCTACCTAGTGCTAAAGCACAGGCATCGGTCATATCATTACCAGTCTTGAATTCAAGTTCAAGACTCAGGGCACTATTTATGATAAAAAAAGTTTGCTCTTTAGTTTTAACCTTCTCTTCCGAAGCTAAACCTAAGTGCTTTCTTACCTCTGTTACACTTATAAGCTCAGGTTCTTTTCCAGTGGATTGGCTGCAAACCTTGTAAGCAACACCATGGAAAAGAGATAGAATTTTAAATACTTTTACACTAGGGCCTCTATAAATATCTTCAATGACAACGTCAGATATTTCATAAGCAGAAAACAACTTAAAGAGGGCATCTTCAAAAATAGTTAATCTTTCTCCATATCCCTTCTTTGGTGATATTTTAATCAGACCTTTATCTACTAGAGAGCTGTTGTTGAAAATAGCCCAGCCACTTGAAAGTGCGGATATGTCCAATGCCAGAACCAGTCCTTCAGCATCGCGTTTGAATTCTTTTTTAATAAGTCAACTCCAAAGTAAGAAAAAGAGAGAGGGCTATTGAAACCCTCTCTCTTTACTTTACAATAAAATTGACTGACTTTTAGTCAAATTTAAACTCTGTGTCATCGGCACCAAAGCTATCAAACTCTGAAGAACCGCTTTGAGCAGAAGCACCTGCAGACTGAGGCATCGAAAGACCCAAGTGTCTACAAAATTCTGCGCCAAGCTTCTCCACAATGATCTCATTAGTCAATGGAGAAGAAAGCTCCACAAGATCAACTCGGTCCATGAACTCTTTGACCATAGTCTTCTCTTGATCTGATACGGGTGTCTTCGGATTTGGGACTACGAAGTAGATCTTTGAAACATCCCGGTTAGTATTCTTATCAATACTTATATCATAGCCGGTAGGAGGACCCCACACTGACTGCTTGTACAAAGCTTGAATGCCACTGTAAACCTGTGGACCAAACTCAGTGACAGCTACGCGATTCTCATCTCGAACTATGACTGGCAAGAAATATCGTTGACTGGCCTTCAATCCCTTTGCACAAAGGATGCAACCACGTTGTGCACAATTAACCTTCTTCTTCTTGCCACCAGGTCCGTCAACCCAGTGAGTTGCAAAAGTATAAGGACGACCAACTACACGCAAAAGATATTGCTTGTCTTCCTTCATATTAAAAAAATCTGAACTACCACTCTTCGGTGCTTCATCATCCCAACTCTGTTCGCCAAAAGTTACCATATATTCTCCCTGTTTTGTATCAGCATTGCGTGCACTTATGACACATTTTGCTCATTTGTTTGTTTTATTTTACCGCTAAAATTCACTATCCCAGACATTATTACCTAGAGATGGCGAGTTCGAATTATTGTTACTCCTACCACTTACACTATCATTTGAAACTGGAGCCTTAGATCCTGTACCAACACCTCCTTCAGGATCCTTGTCCGCCAGTTTTCTCATATGGTAGTGGGCCTTTTTTAAAAGATCCCTTTTATCTTCTACCATTTTTTCAAACACTACCGCTTCTATGTATTTATTATCAGCCTCTAAATAAGCTTCATCCATATAAGGGTACTGTTCTTTATCCTTTACAGTTTTACAACCTGCTTGAACAGCTCTAACATGATAAGAAACACTATATTCTTTTCTTTTCTGAGCTGTCATTTTCAAAGTATGACCACTTGCAAAAGCTGCAAGCTCTCCACATAAATCTATTCCAATTAAAAATCTTCCTGCCAGATACTCTGCAAATGAAGAGTTTATTTGATTAACATTTGCCGGAATCTCTCTGGATATTTCAATTATCTTATCAATTACAAGCTCTCGTGTTGATACTCCAGCGCTTTGCCTTACCATTATTTCAAGTGAACCTGCACCAGATATCCCACCATCTATACTGTCATCTGTTGTCATTTTATTTCACCTTGCTTCCTTAAAAACTCATCAAGCAAAAAGCATCTTTGCTCCAGCATTAAGTTCTGAAAAAACTGAACCAGGCCCTGAGTCATTCTTCCTGTCGGCTTGAACATAGTGATTAGTCCGTTTTGGTCAGTTTGTAGAATCGGCTCTAGAGTCATATTTAGCCAATCATTATCAGGAAGCTTTAAAAACTCCGTCAAAATAGATTGATGCTCAGGGTTCATAAATATAAGTAAGTTTTTAAAAAGTACTTTTGTTGGCATTTTACATGACCCTCTTTATACCTTTGTTAGGATTGACGCTTGCAGCTCTTTGTAGCAAAGCTTCATGACGATTGTTAGCACTGCCACCCTCAGAGGAGCTAGAACTATGTTCAGATGAACCCATGAAGTCCATTTCGTCCATTATGCTCGGATCAATGTAATTTAAAGGATCATCTGAATCACTCATGATTACACTATCTCTATTGCCTGCATCTAAACCGTAACTTTCTATGATTTCCTGCTTCATTTCTTCTGAGAGATCGTCAAGATCATCCTCAATTTCCTTATCGACAGTTACACCTCCAACAGGGTTTCCGTCTCGTTTAATTACACTCGGCTTTTTATTTCCACCTCCAGGCTTAACCAAATTATTTTCCACTAAATCCTCGTCAATAACCTCTCCCTCAGGAAGGGCAAGATCCCTTGGAACAAGTGTGAATTTACTGGCAAGTGCGGCAGCCACTCCGAAAATAACGTTATCCTCGAAATTCAAAACCTTTAACTGTTTCTCAACTTCGAAAATTCTCTTATAATTGACTTGATTCATTAACTCTTTTCCGCAAGCTGGGCAGTTATTCTGCTTGATTGCGGAAACGAATTTTGGAGAAATCGTCTCTTGACATGATATACACTTCATTTACTCACCTTCTTTGATCTTAACTTTATCTTAGATAAAGCCCAACCCTTTTCTTTTGTTGTAGAATCTTGATTTACATAAACTTCACCCTGCACAGGTACATCGCTACAATGGACTCCTAAGTTATGCTTTTCCCATAGCTCATTCCAAACTACAATGTTTGTAGTTTCGCCCTTAAGGTTTATTACAGTTAGTTGACCCATGTGTTTGCCAGCATTTGAGCCACGCTTAATTGTAAACTCTTTGACTCCAGTAATTATTCCTTCAAATAACAACCGGTCCCCCTTATTCTTGTAATTAATTGCTTTGAATTCAGTATTGTGAACTCCACCTTTGAAGAAATCAGGGTACAAATCCTTAGGTGTTCCAGATACATATTCTCCTAACACCTCTTTTTCATACTCTAACTTTTCTTGCAAAGACCACTCAACTTGATCTGATTCAGAATTCGGGTATGTAAATCCTACTTCCAGTTGATCTAATAAGGGCTTCTTTCTATCCCCACCTATGAACATACTTATATCTGCTTTCCTTAAATATTTTTGCCACGCTTCTCTTATGCTCATGAAATGTTCAAATATATACTTACGGCTTACACCTAGTTCATCGAAAGCTCCAGCCTTGGCAAGAGCGTGCACATGATTTTTATTTACTTTTGAAACATTCTTGACTATGAAGTCTTGCAGTGAACTATAAGGTTGATTTTCAATAATCTTGTCCAAAGCAGAATCCCCAAGGCCCTTAACAGCACCTAGTCCTGTAACAATATGAGTCTCATCTGTGGCAACATAGTGTTGAAGACTTTTGTTAATATCACAGGTGGCAATTTTCACTTTATACTTCTTTGCATCATTCTTTAAACGCATTAGTCCATCTTCTGCGCCGGGCGCCTTGCTCTTGGAACGTAATTTTGAATTTAATACTGCAGCGAAGAATGGTGCACGCGCCTTAATTTTATAGTACGCTGTAGCATATCCCATCATGCTATATGCTATTGCATGGGAACGATTAAATCCATATTTACTATACGGCAAAATAACGTCATCCCATATCAATTGTGCATCCTTTTGAGAAATTCCGCTTTTCTTAATAGCATCCTTTACAAACTTCTGCTCCAGTTCATCTGCGAGAGCCGCACCCTTCTCTTTCAATTTTGTAATCTTTCTAAGTCCATCTGATTCAGAAAGATCCCATCCTGCAATTTTAGGAGCAAGATGGAGAAGATCCTCTTCATAGATGCTAATTCCATGAGTTTCTTTTAAAATATCCTCAAGCAATGGGTGGGGGTATTTTGCACTTTCCTTGCCATTTCTTCTGGCAATAAAAGATGTTCTTTCTTCATCTGAGCAACTTGGTCTTCCAAGTGCATTAATTAACGCAATATCTTCTATGGTTTTTGCCTGCATAGGCTTGCACAGTTTTTGTAAAGTATGTCCCTCTATTTGAAAGCAGCCGGTAGTTAGACCACTGGCCAGAACCTTGTAAGCTTCAGCATGATCAGTTTCATCCATGCATAAAGTGTCAAGATCTGGTAAGTTAATACCGATCCTCTTAGCTTGCTCTAAAACCTCTGATATAATATCCAGTGTAGTTAGTCCTAAGAAATCCATCTTAACTAGCCCACAATCTTCAGTAGGTCCCTTTTCATATTGAATTGAAAAGGCACCTTTTTTATCTCTTCGAATAGGTACAAAGTCAGGCAAAGGTTTATCACTGATAATAACACCACCAGCATGAGTTGAGTAATTCCTTGGCAAACCTACAATAGCATTAGCATAATCCAGAATATCAGGGTTTCGTTCAAGCAAATCTTTGAGCAGTGTGCCCTTAGAATACTTTATAGCCCTAGCCATAGTATTGATTTTGATAATCTTATTGCCTTCGTGCACATCATCTGGAATTTCAGCAGTAATGCCTTTGGCTATTTTAAAAGCAGTACTTGTATCTCCACCCTCTTTTAGAGAACGGATTACATCTGTTAACACAACCTTTGGAGTGAACTTGTTCAAATTAGATATATAAGCAACGTTCTCATGGCCATATTTTTCCTTACAATAGTTAAACACTCTTTCACGACCACTTGGAGCAAAATCAGTATCAATATCAGGTAAACTCTTTTTTTGCAAATTGTGAAAACGCTCGAAGAATAAGCCATATTGTATAGGGTCAACTCTATGAATGCCAATGAAAAATGCTACCAAACTTCCCCCGGCGCTGTTATGTACGGCAAAGTTGCTGGTAAGATAACTGTGATCGCCTTCAACAGTTATGTCATAGACAAATCTTTCCCTTTTCGAGTTAATCGCTCTGATAGGTGTGTAATAACCCGTATCGGTGAATTTGATATTTCCAGATACTCTCTCCTTATTAAGTCCCGTAAATTTTATCTTAAAAGAGTCCAACCTGGTTGGATTATCCTTATCCTTCCTTGTAGAAATACTTGAAGGTATTCCTAGGTAAAGAAGACATTCCTTGGTCTCAAATGCAAGTCTTTCGCTCACCGTATCAATAGACTCACATTCATTACTAACATGTCCAGCTGCATCTTCATAGCCGCAAAGCAGTGAGCGCAACAGATCTTCCTTTAGATATTTAAATTTACCTATATATTTGGTATCAGCTCTGCATTCATAATCCGGAAAAGATTCTCTAATGAAAGAGCATAAAAGCTTATTATTCACCACCAGTTGAACCAAGTCTTTACAGTTATGCTTGCTTTCAGATACATGAAGGCCCAAATCGGAGAAATATTTCTTAAACCTTTCTATGGATTTGATGTCATTCGAGTTGAAGGCCAAGCCTACAGAATATCTTTGCCGGTCCGAACAGATCCAACCATCTCCTATCCACCTGCCTAAAAAGTACGCAAAGTCTTCATCAAATGGAATATACCTTTCATAATCGTTCAAGTCAATGTTATTCAAATCCATCACCTCTCTTTTTGGAAAAGGTGTGAATAACACATCGCCGACCTTAAGTTCTTGAGCTGGAATGAAACTCGGCTCTCCTGGTTCATTCCATCGCTTTATTTTCGTCAAAGGGTTGTTTTTATTTTCAGCCCTTCTCTTATAAGTAGAAGACTCTTCTCTGGAGAAGCCAAATACTTTATGATCTTTAGTAAGAGTAATATTCCCCCATCCACAATCTGTTGTAATTTCCAGCAACTCTTCATCAGAGACATCATACTTGAGTGACGCTGTTACCTCTCGTCTTTCTCCGGTGTGGGAAAACACTGTATCTCCTTCGCACACCTTTTTAAGTGGTTTAAAACCACTTGTGGTAAGTACCTCCGTATCTCCTGTTAAACACCCGCGACCAGGACCGACTAATACACCGTTATCTCTAGACCATCTGATATAATCTGCTACGATCAACATATATGATGAGAAGTTTCTAGACTCAAGAACACTGATCTCAAATTTGGCTCGTTCCCAGTATTTTTTCTTATCTTCGGCTGATAGATTTTTCTTGGATGCATACTCTGTAAAGCCCTTCCAAACACTGAACCTAAGATAAGCTATATCGTCTGCCAATCCTTTTCCATTACCCTTTTCCCTCCACTCCTTGAATTCATTGTAATCCGGGCATTGAGAGATATGATCTTCTCCGAAAAACGGAATATGCTCTATTCCATCCGGCTCTATATAATCAGGTTTCTCACACGCATCGACAATAGAAGAGACATTGCCAATTAATTCCCTGGCAAAAGACTCGCTAAAATGGTGGGTGAAAAACCCCATGATTTCACTTTCATTTTTTAAGTAAAACTCAGGACAAGTATTTTTAGCCACAACCCCCTTTACACAGTCGGGGCTAGTACACTTCACTTTGTTCTTCTTATCAATCCATCCGCCAGTGCAATGCTCACACAAGATGTCTATAGTGTAAGTATGTCGTGTCAAATCTTCTAAAGCTTTCTTATCACTGATGGCAAGAACCATGTCATGATATTTTTCATCACTTTGCTTTATATAATGAGCGTCGCAAGTTGCAACCATTTTAACACCAAGTTCTTCGGCGATCTCTTTCATCTTAGAGTTTAACGTAATTTGACTGAACTCACCTCTCTTAATTCCATGAGGCTGTAGTTCAATGAAGAAACGATCTCCATAAATATCTTTTAACATCTGGGCATAACGGATAGCTTGGCCGTGGTTTTTATTCAAAATACTTTGGGCAATAATGTTACCACCACATGCGGACAGGGCGAAAAGACCTTCATTGTATTTTTCTAACAGGGCGGCGTCCACTCTTGGAAACTCTTTGTTCATCACCGTAACAGAGTTTTTAAACCCTTCGTAGGTGATTCTTAATAGGTTCTTATACCCTTGCTCATTCATAGCTAATAAGACAAGGTGGTACCTTCGAGCCTCTGGGTTCTTTTCCTTAGTTACAGGGTCCTTGTTAGGAGCTTTAAGATCAGGCGTGAAATAGATTTCATTTCCTGGGATTAATTGAACACCTGTGCTTTTGTACGCTTTATATGCTTTGTATATTCCCCCCATACTTCCATGGTCAGTTACAGCAATAGCTCTTTGCCCAAGTTCTTTAGCTTGTTGGAATAATTGATCAATATCACAAATGGCATCCAGATGAGATGCAACAGTGTGTTGGTGTAAATTACAAAATCCTAATTCATTATCACTCATAGTCGAGCCCCTTTTCACATATTTATTTTTATTCCATTTTTGCTTTCAACATATCCGGCTATCTGAATGTTGAAAAAACTCTGAAGTTCTTCGGCATTTCTTTTAAACTTCACTTCGAACCATCGGCGACCCACTCTTGATTTAATCCTCACATCTGGGGTGTCTATATGAAATGTTTTTATTTTAGTCAAAGGAAATTCAAACTTACCTGTAATTGGTAACATATGATTTTCGAAATCTACATCTATAGGACACGGCATAGTATAAGTATATGCAGAACATGTGGCACACGTTGATACTTTCACAACATCTATTACTTCATTGAATTTAAAAGTTTCCATTCCATTCCTTACAACTAAGCACAAAAAGGAAGAGAGTTTAAACTCTCTTCCTTTTTGTATGACTATAAACTAAAATTAGAATTCGACGTCAATCGTATCTTCATCATCCTGGCCACTTGGAACAATGTCAGTTGGCATAAGAATTCTTAAGACAACTGGGTGTTCACCTTCCTGATGTGTATTAAATGCTGAAAGAACATCCCCAAGGCCATAAGAACCTGTTGAAATCTCCTCTTTGGAAGCCTCTAGGGTCACTTTAAGCTTACCTGCGGCTCCAGCCTTACCTTGGGTTGATTCAACCTTGGAAAGCTTCCACCCTCCAACTCGGGCACCATCTGAATCATTTGACATTACTCGCCTCCTTCAATAATCGCACTCTCAATTAAGAAGTCAATAACAGCTTGCTGTTCATAAAAAGTTATAAACCCTTCATATTGACCGCTTCCCTTCAAATTTTCTATTACAGCTTCGCCGCCGTCAAGTCCATTCTTTACAGCTTCTTCTTCAAATATCTTTTGCAAGGCTTCAGCTGTAAGGTGAATGTCACTTTCTTTCTCATAAATCTTATCAAGAATATAAGCAACTCGAACTGTACGCTCAGACATTTCTGCAATAGATTGTGCAGCTACTTTTGCATCTTCTGCGTCCAGACTTAATCTGCGAACTGTGTTTTGAATTTCACTTTCAATCCATGCAGTCGGAACTGTGAATGGATTAGATACAACGATCTTATCCATAATAGAACTGAACAGTTTCGCTCGTGCACTGCCTGCCATCTGAGTGTCCCACAAAGTGTCATATGACTTGGTCATTTCATCAACAGACTCATAAGAAAGAAGAGCGGCTAATTCGTCATTCAACTCATGTGGAACTAACTCTCTAATTTCATGCAACTTGCAAGTGAAGATTGCAGTCTTTCCAGCAACTTCCTTGAGAAAATAAGTAGCTGGGAAATCAACAGTGGTAGTGAATTCGTCATCAGGGAGATGACCTATGAACGAATCCTCAAGTTCTTTGATAAAGTCCCCTTCACCAACAAGCAAATGATAACCCTCTTCACTTCCACCTTCAAACTTCACATCGCCGTCTACAAGTCCTTCAAAATCAACTGTTAGCTCATCTCCAGACTGAACAGGCCGGGTGACAACTTCACTCTTCCCGTACATCTTCTGCTGATCCCTCAATTGCTTTTGCACCCACTCTTCACGAGTCTTCGCTCCACTTTCAACGGAAACTTCTTTGTAATCCTTCACGTCAAAATCCGGAGGTGGCTCTACTGTAATCTCATATGAGAAACTGCCATCCAAATGAAAACGACCAAGATGAGGCTTTTCATTTGTTTGACGATACTCTTCAAGCAAGATGGGATTACTGATGTTTCGCAAGTCCTTATCTTTAAGAGCCTCACTGGTACCTTCGTGCAACAGTCTGCTGCTAGCTTCTAACCTTATTTGTTTACCATAAGTGGACAACACCACTTCAAGTGGTGCCATCCCTTCACGAAAACCATTTACAGTTGTTCTTGGAGCGACAGCCTTAGCAATATCGTTCAAAGATTTATTTACTTCTGCCTCAGAGTGAGATATTTTCAGCTTAATTGTTCCATCTTCCATCTTCTCTTTTTCTACTTTCATTCTTTCCTCTTATATATTTTAAAAGTGATAATATTCAGGGCTTTCATCAAATTCACTGTCTTTTGACATACAGCTAGTTCCCAGTAAAATCTTATCTGTTCCGATTAATTTAGAAGTTTTACTAATACCAAACGTAATCTTCAACTTATCAACCATTTCTTCATAAGACATTCCAGTAAATTTCTCTACAAGTGAACTGCCACTCATTGTTGAAATCTCTCGACTAGAGTTGTCAATAAGGGCTTTATCAATAACTCCAGTAACGTCCTTATTTCTCAAAGACCTCAGGTATGTAGTATACCTTTGGATATTGATCAGGGCTTCATTTAATAGTGAAGGATCTATCTGAGTATCAGAACTATTAAACTCTACATTTGGTTCAAACCCGTCTTCATCTTCATCCATTGGAGGCGGTGGGAAAAATACATCTCTCAAAACCTCAACTCTAGTGTCCAGTGATAAAGCAAGTTGCTCAAACTCTGGGATGCTAGTAGTCACCCCTACATCTCCAACTTCCTCCTTGGTTGCCTTTTCTTCTTCTTCGGGTTTTTTTCTTCTCCGAACTACTGTAGAGGGAGGTTTCACCTCCTCTTCTTTTTCCTTGATACTTTCGACACCTTCGTCGTCAACAGCAAGCATCTTCTCTTCATGTTCTTTTTTCAACTGCTCTGTTAAAGCAACTTGACTCTTAGCAAAACCCAACTGATCTCCAATGTATTCTTTGATAGGATCAAACCTAGAATCCATTTTAGATAAAATAAGTTCTACAGCTTCAGACCAATTGTTCATGTCATTGAATATACGAATGTATTCAACAGCATCGTCACCCACAAGATCATCTAATCCCGTCTTCACGAGTTCTACTGCTTCTTCTAACAGCAGCTTCTCAGAAGGACCTAGGCCAGTTTTATCAATTTGATCCAATACCCAGTTACTTCTAGTTCTACTTCCATCAATAGCATACTGTGAAGAGATTTCAACAGAAGCTTCGAATTTCTTCTGCTGAATGATTAAGTCATCTATGTTGTCATCTCTTGTGTACTCTGAAACATAGTTAAGACGTTCCTTTTCAGCTTTTTCAAACTCTAATTTTATTCTGCCAAAGTATTGTTCCAAAGAAGTGGGAGTAATACCAACTGTCCCGAAGATTCTTCGCAGTTCCTCTCCATCCATCTTCCCAAAAGGATTATTTGTGACATTCTCTGCACGACTTACTGTTGGGTCTCTGCGGTATCTGCGAACCAAATACTCCTCTACCTTTTTAGGATCAGCTCCATTGAATCCACATCTAATTTGCCAAGCTCTCTTTTCAAAATAATGTTTCAAGTAAACTTCAGCTTCACCAGCGTCAAGTGAAGGGATGTTATAGGCTGCTCTCGAAAGATGTTTCTCTGCAGTATCTGCATCATCAGCAATATAACCACTCTTACGTTTTTGCATTTCCCTATCACCGAATGCATCAGTCCAAGGAGTTGCTGCCCACAAAGGGTCTGCAAAAGCTCCCACCGATTCCATCAAATGTTCCATAGATTCATATTTTCCACCTGGACCCCACAGCTTTCGCAATCGGTTATCCACACGACCACCTATGTCATTTCCGAAAGAAGCTGCAGCTGAAACTATAAACCAATTTCTAAATTTCTTCTCATCCTTTAAGTATTCTTTTAAGTATGGAGATTTAGATTGGAAAAGCTGCTGAATGAATCCACCAAAAGTATGGGTAGATAGAGCAACTCTGGGCTTTTTGCGCGCTTCTTCTGTAGTCTCATACCTTGTCTTTCGAGTACGAACTGTCTTGAACCTCATAGGTCCTAGCATATCTATCAGATAATTTTCAACTTCTCCCTCTGCTGCTCGCTTACCTTGACTAATTATACTAGTCCCGTCTCCTTCTGAAGATGCCTGCATGGCCATCGAACGTGCTGAAATTTCAGCTAAATTCAGTGAGTGAGAAGGAGGACCTATTTTTTCATCAAATTCAGTGATACCTGCGCAATCCTTGGGGATTTCAGTTAGACCAAGCAAAGACATTCTATTTGCCCTTTCATCATCAGGCTGAGTAAAATCATCACCTCCGCCAACTGCACCTCTTCCAACTGCACCTCTTCGCTTCCCACCTCCTGGAAATCTTTTCAAAGTATCTTGTCCAATTTGAGGAAGTAGTTGCATACCTATGTTGTGACCAATGGTCGAGTATAATCCCATTGAAAGAGTGTTGCCAGATTGTTGCTCTCCGAGTAGCTCTCTGATTTTCTCATTCGGATCATCATCAGGTCCCATCATATCAACTAGCCACAGTCGAAATGTTTCAACCATAGCATTACTGAATCCTTTTTGGTACATCTCCATATCGGCAATGTTACCATCCTTGGTGAAAAGATGACTGACTTTTTCATCCAAGATATCTTTGCGCGGTTTGTTTGGTATCAACTGATAGCCAAGTTCTTTATTTCTTCTCTCTATTTCGCTGGTTGCACTTTCCACTTCATGGTAAACCCTTTTCTTTTGCTCTCTGTTTGAAAGCTCAAGCTGAATTTTATCAAATTCTTCTTCAGCGAATTCAAATTGATTCTCAAAATGAGCGCCAGTAAGAGTATCTCTAAGCATGTGCGCTTGTGTCTGAGTGTAATTGTCAGGTTGTCGCCCACTGTGATACAAACCTTCTGCGCGAGATCTCATGTCTACAGGCCGCTTGTTTGGATTCACTGGTGCAGCCGCATCAGGGTACATTATTTTAGCTAAATTTTCCACCAATAAACGAATCGCATTTTTAGAGCTATTCTTAATCTTGGTTGCATCATTATTAGTAACCTGCAAATACATGGCGAACTTATCATAAACATCATTATGCACCTTTGCCAAGATGACCTGATACTCTGATGGATTCCTGAGGTTGACTCCACCTGGTGTGAAATTCAACTCCCTATCTCTTGTTATAATTTCAACTCGCAACATCTCTTCTATGTAAGATTGGCAACGACGACCCTGCTTCTTGTTTGCAAATTTAGAAATTTGTGCATCAAGATCATTTTCAGTAACAGGTGCGGCAAAGATTTGAGACATACTTGCCATTCCCAATGCTACAGAGCTGGGACTTTTTGGCAAACTCATTTCTCGCATAACTAGCTCAAAACCGACCTTAGCTTCGTTGTCAATGGTAGGCTCTTCTCGCAGATAGGATGAAACATTTTGATTCCCTCTGACTTTTACAACAGTAGCTTCAGGAACACCTTTCATGAGCTTTTCAAACTCAAATATATCAGAACTTTCCGAGAAAACCTCTGTAACTTGTTCGTGCAGATCTTTCCACAGAAGATCGCAAACTGTTGTCAGTTTCGGTTCACCAAGTTCATTGAAGTTTGGGCCAGCATTATTTCCAAAGTCAATAGGAGCGGGAGCGGAAGGATCAAATAGAACTCTTCTTTGAAAGTAGGTTTTTCCGTCCTTCATCAAGGAACCGTCACTGATACCATTTGAAAGATTATAATTGTGCAGATTTTGCAAATCGCCAAAAGTTTTGGTGCGAACTTCATCCTGGTATGCCGAAGGGTTCGCTAATTTCTGATGTGCATAGTAATCATAGATATCAGGGAATTCTGGCAAAAACACATTCAATGTTTGCTCTGCATCGGGATTCCAATGTTTCACTGGAATGCGGACCGCCTGCATGTTGTATTCTCTTTTGGTTCTTCCGGTATCCTTGTCCAAGGTTGTAACTTTCTCATATCCAACTTTGAATGGAGGAGGACTCATCATTTTCAAAGTATCAAACTTTGAGCCTGTAGTGATTACAAACACATCTCCATTTCCGATCCTCTGACCATGCCATTTTAAAAATCGGTTGTTAGGGTTTTTTGCCACAAATGCCTTTAGAGACTCAAAGGCTCTTTCAAGATAATCTATATTTGCATCTGTAGCAAGCCAGCCCATTCGAACTTTAGGGTTATCTGGTTCATTTACCAAACGAACTCCCCATTTTGCGCGGGTCAGCTTGAACGCCTCAATCAACTGAGAGAGTCGAATCTTTTGACCTGGAAACTCTTGAATACGTCGGTTTTCTTTATTCTTCTCAAGAGCCTTCTCTACATTTGGGAGATAGCTTCCTTCAAACTCTTCCTCAATGCGATCCTCAGGCCCCGGCTCATATTTGTAATACTCATCATCACTGGTTACATCTTCATCAGCTGTGATGATTTGATGAGCAGTGAGGGCTGAATTTACACTAAGTGGCGGTGCTTCATTCTCTGGTACAACTGGAGGTGGAGTTTCATTCTCCAGCACAACTGTCGCGATGGGGTTTTGGAAAAGGAAAAACCAATATTGAGCAACATAAGCTCTAGATAGAGCGAAGTCTATTAGATCTTTTAACTTCTCACGAGTAAGCTGAGTACTAAGACTTGAGAGATGTGCATCTCCCAGTTTTCGCATAGCACTTGCAACACTAGCTTGTAAATCAACAAGCTCACTTCGGGAAAATTTAGTTATCCTTTCCGAAAGAGCCTTATTAATATCATCGGTTGGCTTTATATCAATAATTGCAGGCTCATCTAAATCTAAGGTGCTCTTGTAGTGAAGTGCCAACACTCTTGCGACCACTCCTGAAAGTTGCCCTTGTAGAACATCTCCCTCAAGAGGTTTAGAGTTAGCTGTAACGAGATGACCTAGGAAATCATCAACAGTTGGCAAAGTATATGGAAGTTCATCTGCTGACGATTCCTGAGCATATTTAGCCATAAAAGAATGATCATTTGTTAGTTTAAACATTCTTTTATATCTACTTAGATTTAAAACTTTTTTGTCCATTGTTTCCTCATTTCTATCACTCTGTATTGTTTTATAAACTTCATTCTACAGGATGAAACCTCTACCTTTGTCATACCTAATTTTTTAGCAATATGAGTCCTTCCATGACCCTCTAGTGAAAGTTTCACGACCTCTTTGGTCTTTTCATCAAACTTATTAAACACTTTCATAAAATCGACTTTTCTCTGAGCTTCTGTGGAAATGTCTTCACGATCTGTATCATTTATATCTGTTAAGTTATTTATCTCAAGCAAACTACTGCGTTCAACATCTGAAGAATCCGCTGCAAGAGAGGAAGGCTCAAACTCAGTTTGATTCAAAAGACCGTCAAGAGACAGCACATTGATTCTTAAATTGTATCTTTTCCACGGTTTTTCTATGCTTTCTTCTGCATGACAATTTTCACAATACCCCAACTCAGTTTTCTCCACCTTTAATACAAATTTACAATTTGGACAAACTCCATGCTCCCTAACGATTTTATTATGACATGCTACTCGCTTATGCTCAGTAGCATGCTTGAATTTATTTATAAGCCTGTTATTTATATGCAATCGTAGAAATGTTATAATATTGGCATTTTTGTCAATATTATAACGAGGTATAGCTTCTAATGCCATTGCGTACATGTCCTGCTTGTTGTCAACAATGTCGCTACCTACAAAATTCACCGTATTAGCCTTGTAGGATATAAATTTCTCCAGCCGATTGCATATCTCTGCAATGCCATCACCATTCCTAGTATCAATGAAGACTGTTTCTCCACGACCTACAGGGATATCACCACAAAACCAAGGTTCATTATTTATTACTCCAGATTCAAACATCTTACTCCCAAGTTACTGCGCCATTTATAAATGGTTTAGCTTTTCCACCGAATTTTTTATTAGATGGTGCAGAGTCACATACAGACTCATAATCACACCAATTGCATAAGAACTGAGGCCTAGGCTCCCATGTTCGATCTGTCTTTATACTTGCAGCTATCTTTCTAATCTTCTCCTTTACGTTCTCGACATCAGTCTTGGTAAACGTATTTGAAATCCACTTCATGTTCTCTTTTAATACTAAATAGCTTCCCCTGTATGACTCGACATTTGGGTTATTTTTAAGCAAAGGTATTCCGTATACTAAAAGTTGAAAATCATCAAGATACTTCGACTTGCCCGATTTATAATCTACGATATGAGGGATCTCTGGGAACTCATCATATCCCATATCTATTCTATCTATCTTACCTCTAATTAAAAGCTTCTCTTCGAGCATGACACTAAAGCTCATTTCATTTGATTCAACATTTGGCAATCCCTTTGTTTCCAGCATATCTAAATATGCGAGTAACAAAGCTTTGATATCCTTAATGATTTCTGGAGTTAATTTTACGGAGTATTCTTTCTCTAATTCTTTGCAAGAATGACTCATTAATTTGCGAAAATTTGAATTCGGTGTTTCTATTAAAATATTATGAAATAATTCTAGGACATCATGTACGAAGTTTCCTAGTGTAAGATGAGACCAATCCTTCTCTGGGATTGCAGGCTTATCCAAATATGTAAAATACCATTTACGTGGGCATTGTTCATATGTCTTAATTCCAGAGCAAGAAAGCTTTAAAATCTCATCAGTGTTTACTACTTTCAGTTGAACTTTTTTCTTTTTATCTACCATTTTATCTCCACTAACCTAACACTACATCCCTTGATGCCTTCCAAATTCATTCCATGCGAATACACAAGGAGTAGTGATTACAGAATTCGGAGGGGATGTCCGAACCATATTTTCCAGTCTCTGTATAGACTTAATCCATCGATTTGCATTTGTATCGAAATAATAAAATACAACTATATTTCTTTCTCTATTATAATGTATCTTTGTGCCTGAGCCGCTATTATAATTTGATCCATCCGTACTTCTAAGATCAATTCCTCCTAAATATCTCTCACTATCTCTAAGAGACATATTTGGTCCATTGGTTAAATTAATTGTATCCAGATTTCTAGTATTTCTTCCATCAATCACTATATATAGTGCAGTTGGATCGAAAACTGGATCATTAGTAGGGTTGCTGTACATTACAAAGCTATCATCTAGCCTGCTAGGTGTTTCAGATGCAGGTACTAATGATACAACTCCACCAGGAACATCAGTCCTATAACTGCCATCTGCATTTCTTTCAGAAGGAATAAGCATTCCTTCTAACTCTTCCTTCTCTATATCTATGAATACAGACGCTTCTCCCGAACTGTCATACCAAAATGGTATATTTAAGCCACCGGGATAAATATACACAACTCCCGCAAAATTCAATCTACGTGCGAAAGATCCAGTCTCACTACTATCTGTAAAATAAGTTTGAGTCATCACAGAAGATGGTACTAAATTTTGATATCCATCCAAAAAATAGGCTACTGCACTCAAGGTTACACTTCCAGAATCCGTAGGCATCTGAACATAGCTCGAATACTGAGATGAAAGCATTGTGGGCAATGTTCCGTCCAAAGTATAAAAAATCATTGCTGGAATGTTTGAAACAATCTCTACAAATTCAGGAATGCCAGCCATAGTCTCTATACCTAAGCTGGCGAAAGTTAATGTAATTGTTTCCATTTGAACCCTCTTAAGTCATAGGCTTGATACAGTGGGTTGGCGAAAAATTAATAGATTATATCAGTTCTATCGCCGAGTCCTTTCCAACCTTCGTGACCATAATGGTGTTCTCAAATTCTTCCTTCAAACTATCATCATGCGTGACAACCATGACCTTCATTCTCTTTTCCAGAAGGCGTATTATGGATATGAACATAAGAAGCCCATGTTTATCTAAAGATGTGCTAACCTCATCCAAGAGGAGCAGTGAGGTGCTTCCCCCCATCCGTCTAGCTTGAATCTGAGCAAGCCCTAGCCTGATTGCAAAAGCTACCCTGAACTGTTCTCCACCGCTCAAGCTTTCAAAATCACACGTCCCTGATGGTGTGACTACATCAACTTCTAAAGTTTCCTTCCACCCGCCGTTTGAATCTTTTTTCTGAGTAATGAACTTTACATATGTAGGTTCATAGCAGAACTTATTCAGCCACTCATTTGCCTCTCTTGTCAACTCCTCTATAACATTGTCAATAATGATTGCCTGGATTCCAGTTCTACCAAAAGACTTCACCAAGGATGAATACACTGTAATCATCTTATTAGATTCTTGCAATTGTACAAGTAGGGCATCCTTGCCAGCTTTGCTTGTTGTAAGTTCTTGAACCTTTTGAGTTAAACCTCCTACCAAATATATGTTTTCATTTCTAAGTTTGAGATTAGATTCTCTTGAATTCAATTTATTCCTAAGGGTTGTTCTTAGCTCTTCGTAGTCATTTGCCTCTGCAATTTCACTAGCTCCCTTGATTCGATTACTTAATTCTTCTATTTCTAGTTCTTTTTCCTCTTCAGATGCCTTCATTGATATTAGTTCTTTATTTACAATATCAAGCTTTAAAATATGTATTTCCAAATTCCCTGAAATATTCTTCTTCCGATTTGTGTATTTCTCAATCTCTATTTCGGATTTTGAAACCTTGGAGAGGACTTCCCTCACTCCGTCTATTTTCAAAGATAGACGGGAAAGCTTTTCAGAAACCGCCTCCTTACGACCTATTTTATCATTAATCTCGGCAACCTTTTCTTTATGTTCGCTCCATTTTCGATTACAGCATACACATATCTCATCTCCATTCCAGAGGCCAATGTCTCGCTCCAAAGAAAGCAAAATAGTTTTTCCTTTAACGTAATTAATCTCAAGATTAGGCAGATCGGTTTCATCTTTTATATCAAGATGTTTAGATATTTCGTCAACTTTAATATCTATTTCTTTAATTGCCTTTTGATTCTCAGATATACTTCGAGTTAAATTTTCAATTTCATTTTCTCGTTGTGCTATGGATGATTTTATCTCAAGGAGTCGCTCAGTTCTGCTGTCTAACTTTGTAGAAAGCTCCTGATAATCATGCAAGCTAGACTGATTCTCTCTCAATGATGTTAGCTTAGCTTCTATCTTTGAAATCTCTTCATCTAACACGGAGAGTGCAGAGTAAAGTACCTTTGCATGCTTCTCTGCTTCAGATAACTCTAGCTTCGTTGCCGCTAGTCGTTCCTCCAAGTCTTCAGTTCCTTCTAATTTAAACGTAATGTTATCTGATAACTTTGTAGCCTCAGTTAATTCTTTTTTAGCATTGTCAGTATATTTTGCCCACCGATCTAGATTTAATACAGAGCTAACAATCTGGTGCTTTGAAGAAGGTGTGCCGTCCATGAAGTCAGATATAGAGTTTTGTTGAAAATATGAACTGTTGAGAAATACCTCATAATTCATTTTAAGTATTTCTCGAACACGAGCATCCAACTCCCGGTTGGTATCAGCCTGTTCAGGGATCTCATCTCCATTGTCCGAAACTCTAAACAAACTAAGTTCACTTTTTGAAAATTTAACATTTCTCTTTCGCACTATTTTAAAAATTTGGTCGCCTTCCTTGAAAAGAAGAGAAACTTCACAAAAATCTGTACCTCTTTTTACCACGCTGTTTGCATTTTTATGTTTGGACTTTCCATATAAACACCAGGCGAGACTCGCAAAAATAGCAGACTTACCACTCCCATTTGATATCTCAGGGTTCGCATCTCTTTGTCCAAGTATCAGAGCCGAGTCGAAATCAAACTTCAAACTAGTATTAGAGTAAGACTGAAAATTCTTAATTGTTAATTCAATTGGTGTCATTTACTCTCCATTTATTATGCGCAATCCATTTTCTAAAATCTGATCCTTCATGGCATTTGCCATGAACTCATTATCTATGTATCTGTGAAACGACTCTACATCAGGAGAATGTTCATTTATATCTTCATCACGAGATTGTCTTGAAAATAAAAGAGACGGCTTTATTTCAACACAGTGGAATGCTTCATGAATGTTTAAAATATATTCTTCAATTTTATTAACATGGCAGAACTTATCATCATTGGCGTCGATATATAGATTTATTCTAACTATAGAGTCTTTAAGATTATGTGAGCTTGCAAATTTATCAACTTCATGGAAGATCAAATCCATAAGAAGTTCTCCATGAGGATCATTATTTAAAGCTAAAGGTATGTCATATATTTCTCGGCATGGCTCACTGAACTCAAGCATGCTCTTGGAATCAATATCTATAATTACATATTTTTTATCATGATCTTCCGAAGAGGATCTCTTCTCCATTGATCCCACATATGCAATTAAAGGCTTTTTACTTACTATTGCAGGAGTGTGAACGTGACCCATCACTGTAATGTCAATTGAATTAAACAAATCAACCGGCAGAATGATATCATTACCATTGTACAAATCCGCATATGAGTCTAACATCCACATCGTTCCCTCTATAGTCATATGCCCTACAAGTATCTTAGGAGCATCATTCTCAATAGATGAAACGTGCATGGCGAGCTGCTGATCAAGGTAACCTATTGCCTCCTGATTCGTATCAACGTCTAACCATCTTTTGTCTCGATATGGCATGAATATTAAATTCGCAGCCGGATTTCCCAATTCATCATCTAGTACTACCATATCCATTTCATCAATAACGTGGATGTTCGGCAATGGGAGTTCTTTGATGTATGATAAGGTGGTCGCTTGTACATTTCTCTGCTGATCGTGATTTCCCACAACGATATAAATTGCCTTAAATCCTTTCTCTATTGCACGTCTCAATGCAGCTGAAAACAACTCCTGTTGTTTCATTGTAGGAGTTCTATGTTCAAATATATCACCTGTGAATACAAGCGTTTCACAGCCCTTGTCATAAAGATCATATATTGTTGAATTCAACGTTGAATCATAATCGGCCAACCTTGTATTTATACCACTTTCTGCGTCCTTCTTGCCCATTGCTAAAGATGCGCCAAGATGAACATCACCTATGATTCCTATTTTCATACTAATTCTCCCACACTCACCAGTTCCGATTATCACCTTTATTTGTAGCCAGTTGACGCCTCTCTAACTCGTTCATAATCCTTATTTTAAAACTAGTTCCTTGCCCCTGCTCCGTATCATTTAACTTGGACAACCTTTCATCTATCCTTCTATACTGCCAATCTACCCATTTTTTCTCACCTTCGTAAAATTCAGTTTCCTTTAAGCTGTAAAGGTGCTCTCTTAATTTGGAACTTAACTCCAAATCGATATTTGTTATAATGTTGGTGTGTTTAGGGCGAGCAGTTAAACCACTCATGTCTATATTATTAGGGTCTATGTTTGCCTTGTCAAAAGCATCCTGTACAACTTGAAACCATGGACGCCCCTCCATCATTCCAATTATGTCAAACACATCGCCTCCAGCATTACAGGCAAAGCATTTATATGTCTTACTGACCTCTGAAAAATAAAAAGAAGGAGTTCTTTCCTTGCCATTAGAGTGAATAGGGCAAGAACACTTATTCGTAAAATCAGAATGCCAACAATCTATAATATTGGATGCGTATTTTTGCATCACCTCTAGGAAAGATATTCTTTCATAAAGGGTACTTTTCACCTCATTTAACTCTTCCGAAGACAGAGGCATTTGAAATTCTTCATCCATACCGATACTCCAGAGAGCACTGAGTTAAAATGGAGCTATGTGATTATAGCTCCATTTAATCCGAATTTTATTGAGGAGTGATATCTTCTTCAGGAGGACTTGCCACATCTTCGGGAAAAGATGTGGCATTTCTAGATTCCAATTCATTCATCCGCTCTGTTAACTTTTCCATATTTTTATATAAGTGATGATTTTGAAATCTCAACACATTTATTTCATCTCTTAATACTAAAATACTATTTAGGCTGGCTGCAGATAGGACGAAAGTGCCCTCTTCAACGTTCCTTGCATTTAACTCTGATGCAAGTGTAGGCAATTGCTCTAAGACCTGAGATTGCCTTTCTCGTTCACTCATTGATCTGTTTTTGGCTAGTTTCTTATCTACAAGTAGCGAAATGTAGCTGTCAACTAATTCTGCCAGTTTGTCTCTGGATTTTTCTAACTCCGCAGCCCTTCTCGCAACATCTCTGCCATCATTAGGGATTGCATTTTTCATCACAGATGTTCCTTCAAACTTAGACGTCCTTTGATTGCTTGAATTCAATCTCCGCTCGCTAGCTAACACTCGGTTCTTGGGATTAGGTACATTCATTTTAAATTATCTCCATCAATTCACTTTCTCATATCCCTCTATTTCAGGATCCAAAGGGTCTACATACAAATATAGGCCGCACTTTTTATGCAGACCTATATAGTCATATAATGCAGTTTCTTTCTGCGGCAATATAATTCCTTCTTTTCCAAGGAAATTAATTACATTGCCTATTTTGTTTAAATCTACAGCATGGGCATCGAATAACTTGTAATGTTTTTCCAAATAGTCGATTACATAATCTTTATCGGATGCAACTCTTCTTAAATCTGCTACTTGATTATGTGTACTAGAACACATAACAAGGCCCTTCTGCATTCTACCGTTGCATCCTATATTTAAAAATGCTTTCATCGAGTCCTTGCTTGGTAATACCTTTCAAATGATAGAGCTAGGGCTTCATTGGTCTCTCTATCTTTAACTCCCATGATATCGTTAAACCAGTGCGCAAGCTCATGTGGAAAGTCTGAATTAGACTTACGAATTAGAGCCCGTTTGGTTAAAAAGATGTCCGCACGCTTATTGATATATCTTCCAACAATTTTTGAACCTTTAAAGTAACGAGGAAAGTAAGCAGGATCATTCAGATGCGCGTAAGTCGTCAGATAAATGTCCAAGTCTTCAACTGTACTTCTATCTGGAAGAGTTAGCCCATTTGCTTTGGCGAACTTACGATACAAAAACAGTGAACTGTTAAGTTGACGGGTCAAGTGTTCCAAATCTAGCTTGCTCAAAGAGTATTGAGAACATACCGGAAACCTGACAGAACCACTATGAATGGAATACGTGTAGTTGCAATACTTTACAGAACCAGTGCTCACATCCTTATGCGCTGCACAAGCAGAAGTATGTGTGAGAAAGCCACACAGCGCAAAAAACCAAACAAGTTTACTTGCGCCTTGAAGGTTTCTTCCCTGGGGTTTTTGCTTTTTGTTGTAGTTTTCCTGCTTTGTCGCGCAATTCGTAGATTTCGTCAGCCAATCCATATTCCACTGCCTTTCTTGCGGTAAGGTACATACCACTTTCTTTGTGTAAATCTGCGGAAATTTGTTCAAACGTCTTTCCCGTATACTCTGCGTAGAGGCTTTTCATCTGAGAATATAGTTCCTCAAAATGAGCAGACTCCTGTCGGAAGTGAGCGATCCCGCCCTCAACCGACTCACTCACCGGTTCATGTAGCATAACAGAAGAGTTCGGAAAGATCAAGCGGCGATCACCTGCTGCGAGCAACAAAGTTCCGGCCGACATGATCTTTCCGAGCCCTATCGTGCAGATGGGCGGATTGACGCTTCGCATCAAATCGTGGATTGCAAACATTGAGTATAAGCATCCTCCACCTGTACAGATTATCAGTTCAATCTCTTGTATAGGATCGGCCCTGACCATTTCCAACATCTCTTCTGTGAATTTCTCAGCAGATTCTTCGGAAATTTCACCAAATATATACAGTGTACGGTCAAGACCATCTTCAATCATCACCTCCTCCTTGTGAATATTTACACATTCGACTTACTGACAATCTCTTTATCTCAATCTACTTATCATCTCTACCTGATTGGAACTGCTCTTCAATTTTCAATTGTTTTCGCAATCTCTTGAGCGCCCTCTTTTTCTTATCTCTTATTTTCTCTGAGGGTGACAGGTAATACTCTCTTCGTTTCAACTCCTTTAAAATACCTGAGTTTTCAACATTTCTTTTAAAGCGACGAATCATAGACTCATTTGAATCTATATCTCTGCGCTTTACGCCCGATCCATTGAAGCTGTTCAAAAACCATACAGACTTCTCGTATTCATTGAGATACCCTGGAGGTGTATAGCTCTTTTCTCGCTTTTCTTTAAAGACTCTAGGACTACGATGCCTATAGCTACTTGTATCTGAACCAGACTGTTCTTCACGATTGTACTTCTTCATTCTCTCTCTCTTCATGCGAAAGTGATTTCGCATAATCTAATGCCTTAGGACTTTGTAACAACACTGTTGCTAAGGCAGCTAGGGTTTTTCCATCAGTGATTTCATTCTCTCGGACCATTCGCATAAGTTGATCGGAGTTAATCTCCTTTACAACAAATCCAATGTCTAATTCAACCTCTGAATGAATTTTGTTTTTATTTACATCGGCCAGGTAAACACCTATTTTAGATGAAGAAATTGAGAAAGATGGATAAAAAGAATACATAAACTTAAGCTGGGCTACCTCGTAATTGGCATAATGTTTCATGATTCTTCTTGCCGCTGCTTCCTTTCCTTCTCCTGGTTCTACGTTACCTGTTGGAAATTGCAGTTCCGCATTTGAAGTAAGGTATTTATACTTACTAGAAAGTATAAAACTAACACTTTCATTAATTACAGGTACAATTAATACCTCATCCTTCATATCTAAATGAAATACTGAATCCTTTGATCCATCACTCTTCGTTACATCGTCCTTGTAAAGGTGAAACTCGTCGCAGCTAAATTCCTTTTCAGTTCTCTCTGTTTTCCATCCTGTCATTGTCTTCCTTTAAGAATAAGATATAATGCTTGCAACTAGGTACTAGTTTTAATGCCGCTTTTGCTAAACCTGATCCATATATTCTTTCAACTGTTTTTATATCAGTATATTGAATAGAAAGAATTCTATTCAAATGATGCTTGGTAGGAAAATCCATTGTAACCCAATAACCTAATTCCAGTTGATGTTTACACATACTTTTAAAATTCTGAACTACGTTTATAGATTCAACTAATTTATTCCTTTTTGGCAAATTAACTTTGCCATTATTTTCTTTATTCACTTACCCTCCCGAAGGGATTGGTAATTATTCCTTGATATGAGGGCGATTCTCTTGCATAACTGATGCCGAAACCCTCACAAATTTTGCTTTTGTTCGAAACTCACTTAAATTCTTAGAATTTTGATAAGACATTGCTGAAATAACTCCATCCATCATGTTTTTTACCGCTTCTTCTGTACTTCCTTTTGTCTTTGGAGCTAACCCTATTGAAATGCCCTCTTCGAAGCCCTCTGGTGCACCAATTGCAGTTTTAGCAGAGTTACTAGCCATTCCTCTGCAAACAATAAAAGGGGCTGAGACATCATACTCAGAATCAGTTAAAGATATCGCTCTGTCCCAACCAGGAACGCAGTCTGTGGCTGCAAACCAACTTCCTAACATGACCGCTCTAGCACCAGCGGCTAAGGCTTTAGCAGCATCACCAGGATGACGAATTCCGCCATCAGCAATAATAGGAACACCAGTCTCGGCACATTCTTTAATTGCTGAAAGCTGAGGGTAACCACATCCAGTCTTAATTCTAGTGGAACAGAATCCGCCTGGGCCTATTCCTACCCTGACTGCATTAGCTCCAGCTGTCATAAGGCGTCTACAAGCATCTGGAGTACACACGGCACCTCCAATTATAGTTCCTCTATAACCTTTCTCTCTAATGTATGCAATTGTATCTACACTGGCTGCAGAATCGCCATGAGCAAAGTCAACACATATTGCAGTGCTTTCATGATCTATACTGAAGTTATCTATATTTCGTAGAATTGCACCAATGCGAGCACACTCTCGATCCACGTAAATGCTTCCAACAGATAATGCAAGGTACTTACGTGGAGCGAGAGACCATTCCTTAATTAGTTCTTCTAAATCAGCTTCCATACTTTCTATGGAGAAGTCCTTGCTGTCAGGAGGGTTTCCCCTGTGCATGATTCCTAAGCCACCAAGTTCGTCCATCTTACGAATCATCTTTATCCCAGTTATAGTGTCCATATTGGACGCAATAATAGGAATGTCTAAAGTAAGTCTACCTAGCCTTACCTGGGTAGTGATCTCACTTCTCGATCTTATTTCAGAGTATTGAGGGACTAGCAGTACATCATTAAATGATATTTTCTCTTCGTGACTGTCGTTCATCTTTCACTCCTCTTTAACTAATCTCTACATCTACAATGTTACCATTGGTATCTTTCAAAGCACTTACTCGGCCAGGTTGGAAGTCCATCGTCATAGGCATCCCAATAGGGACTATGCGAAATGATGAAACCTTCCCTTCTGTCTTCATTTTAGTCAAAAGTTCAGTGGCAAACTCAACACTCTTCCCAATGAGATCTTTTACCATTTTTGTAGAGCTTGCACTGTCACTTCCAAGGTCAGAAGAATTCGACTTAGAAAAGTCATCATAAGAAACCTCTTCCATTTCTGGGGAAGATGTCACGACACCGTTATTAATAGTTTGTTTCGTATTCGCCTCCTGTAACTTGATTTCAGCAGGACCTATCTCTTCAAGCTCAGGCTCAAGGTCTCCAACTACTGTAATTCCCGCATATGATTGCACGGTCTGCAATTCGTCGCTAGAAATTCCACTGATAATTTCATTGGTAACAAGTTCCTCAGCCTCTCCAGTCTCTGTTATTCTTTTCATCGTCATTGTCTTTTTAGTCATTTTTATCTCCAATAAGCACTTTACAATGCTTATGTACTTCTCTTATTATCTCCGCTGCCCTATCTATTTCCTTATCTGTTGTGTTAACAGATAAAGAAATTCTTAATGAATTGTGCAAACGTTGGGAATCATTTCCAAACATTGCCGTTAATGTGTTGGAAGGTTTCGGCATTCCTGATGAACATGCAGACTTCCCAGAAACATACAATCCTTTTTCTGAAAGCATTCTTATGAATAAATCACAGCCTGTTTCATCTTCAGCTCCAAGAGAATGGAAATACAAGTTTGATGTATTTCCCACTCTATCTTTAATCGACCCATTTACCTCAACAAGATCTGAAAGCAATTCTTCCAGTCGGTCTCTCTTAGCTTTAATTTTTTCAGTTAAACTTGCATACATTTCATCTTCAGATATCTTTCGAGCCATATACCCCATGGAGAGTATGCCTATCTGATTCTCAGTTCCTGGACGAATGCCTCTCTCCTGAATACCTTCAGTAAACAACCTAAAAGGCAAATCTCTCTCTGCCATATGTGAATTAACATATAAAGCTCCGATTCCTTTCAAGGCATGGAACTTATGACCAGAGATGGAAAGCAAATCAATAGGAGAGTTCTCTAAGTCTATATTAATCTTCCCGAAAGCTTGAACTGCATCCACATGAAGTATGAAATTATACTTCTCTCGTAATTTTAACAACTGACCTTCTGGATCTAATATCACTCCGGTTTCATTGTTGACCATCATCACTGAGACCAATACTTCTACCTTATTTTCAATAAGTATCCTCTCAAGGTCATCAAAGTCTATAATAGTTCCAGCTTCTGAAACTGGCAACCTTAGGTCAACATCCCAATTTGCGATAGAACTGTGCTCTGTTGCTGAAATTATTTTAAACCTATCAGAATAACTACTTTCTACAATACTGTTCGACTCAGTTCCACCACTTGTGAATATTATCTCAGAGGGCTTGGCCTTTAGGGCAGATGCAACATATTCTCTGTTCTCATATATTATATCTTTTGCATCTTCTCCAAAATCATGCGTGGATGATGGATTCCCATAATACCTTCCTGCATTTTCAGAAATGGACGACATCATATTCGAATTAGGCTGAGTGGTGGCATTATTGTCCAAGTAAATCATAACTCATCCTATGTAGAAAGTGAAATAAATGAAAGGCCTAGATTTTTTACATCCCAGGCCTTTCATTTATTCAAATTAGCAAATGTTAGTCTTCTTCATCAACACAAATCAGGCACTCTGTAGTGAGCAGCAATCCTGCGACATCTGCAGCATTCTGCAAGGCAACTCGACTAACCTTGGTAGGATCAATAACACCTGCGTCAAACATATTTGCATATTCATTCGTTGCGGCATTGTATCCAAACTGAGGATCTTCAGATTCCATAAGCTTAGATATGATAACCTGATCTGATTGCCCAGCATTCTTCAAAATCTGCCTCAGTGGTTCTCGCACTGCAATTTTGATAATGTTAACTCCGAAGTCTTCTTCAGGGTTTCCAGTAGTGTACGTGTCGAGAACCTTACTGGCTCTTACAAGTGATACACCACCTCCTGCAACAACACCTTCTGCAACTGCTGCTCTTGTTGCTGCAAGCGCATCCTCAAAGCGGTCTCGTTTCTCTCTCATTGCAACTTCAGTAGGAGCCCCGACTGCAAGTGTTGCAACTCCTCCAGTGAGTTTAGCCAATCTCTTGTTAAGCTGCTCTGTAGTCCAACTGGAATCAGAATCCTTAACCATCGCGCGAATCACTTCGCATTGCTTTTGAATGGCAGACTCTTGCCCTGGAGCCCCGATTAACACTGACTTTTCCTTGCTAACTTCAATGCGGCGAATTGAACCAAGCTCAGAAAGTTCCACATCCTTTACTACACTTTCGAATTGAGAAGGATCTCTCACAGTTGCTCCAGAAATAATTGCAAGATCTTCAATCATTTCTTTTCTAGAAGCTCCATAGCCAGGAGACTTAATCGCAACACATTGTAACAAACCTTTAGCTGCATTTACAGCTAAGGTGTTAAGCACAGGGCCAGAGATATCTTCTGCAATAATAACTACAGGAAGGTTGTCCCTCATGCATATCTCAAGAGTTGGAAGCATAGATGTCATATCTTGAACTGTGGATAATTTACCGTCCACAATCCACACCTTAGCTCCTTCCATAACACAGCGATTACGTCCAGCATTAACTTCCTCTTGAGTCATGAAGTAAGCTGACAGAAAGCCTCGATCCCACTCAAATCCTTGACTTACATGCAACTCCGATTCGAATCCGGTACCTTCTTCCAAGGTGATGACTCCATCATTTCCGACTTCCAACATTGCCTTTGCAATGATATCTCCAATCTCTACTTCGCCATTGGCAGACACTGTAGCCACCTTACGAATATCATCATTGCTTTCTACTTCTCGACTTTGTAGCTTCAATGCTTCAACAACTTGTTCAACAGCTTTGTCGATACCTCTTTTGATCGACATAGGATCATGCCGAGCTACAACTAACTTCATACCTTCTGCAAATATAGCTTCAGCTAGAATTGTAGCTGAAGTTGTATTATGAGTTAACACATAATCGTCAGTAAAGTAAAGATGATCATCGTTACTAACTTTGATACACTGCATTTCTGTGCGTCTTCCTGTTCTCCGGATGTCTGTAATTTTAATTCCATAAGTATACCCCACAAGTTCAGTTACTCTGAATACAGGGGTGTTAGAGTAACCTCCAACTCTACTCTCGTTAGTCCAAGAATTGATTTGAATACCTAGTCCTCTGCAAAGTTCTATGAAATCATTTTTTAGTCTTTCACTTACAGTACTGTATTCAAATTTTCCTCGGAGGTTTACATGGCCATCCGTATCTAGCAAGCCTTGCATTAATTTCACTCTATCTGCAGTACTGCTATAAAGGTAATGTTTAGGAATAAACTTATCATTACTTTTGAGACCAATTAAACCTAGCTCTCGTATGTAATCCTTCATGCTTCGACCAAGCTTGTCCATTCCAATTAATCGAATCTTAGTATAATTTTTATCTGGGCAGTCTGTTGTCGTGAATGAAATTCCCTCTGGTAAGACAATTTTATCAAGCACATGGCGCTTTGCAGATCCTATGGCAATTTCAATGCCAGTTCTACCTTTCGCAGTCAAGCAACCATCACCTATTAATAAGCCGAGTAAATATGGATCCAGCTCCAATGCTTCCTCATTTGCAAATTCTGCAACAGATACAGGCACATAATACCCGTACCTATTTTGACCATCTTTTGAAATCATATTCACTCGGCCACTTTTTATCATCTCTTCTACGGTTAAAGTTTCACTTTTACCGTAATTAGTAGTCACGCTGAATAAATGATTTGTGCAACACTCTACCTTGCGGCCATCAGAAAATACCACTTCGCAAATCTCTTTTTCGCCCTTAGGGTATATCCCTAAAACAGTCTGAGTACTTTTCGCAGTGCCGCATATAGCGTCCCCCACTTTAATCTCGCCCATCGCTTTAAACCCAGTGGGGGTAAGCACTTTGGAGTAAAGTGGCTGAGGTCCGTCTCCAGCTACATCAGCGGTGCGGCCAGCGACGTCCTTAATCATCTGAGCGCCAACATTTTCCTCTGGATTTCTCAAACTAATGCTTTTTGCTACCGTAACACCATCTTTAGTAATGTGTGGGGGACGATTCGACTCTTTGATTACAACGTTCCTTCCACGAGGCCCCAAGGTAACCTTGACGGCTGCAGCTAATTTCGAAACGCCAACGCCAATAGCCTCCCGTGAATCTTGTCCGAAATTCAATGTCTTAAACTCTCTATTTCTTTCCATATTCAATCCTAAAATCACAAATCATTCAACTTGTGATTGTTTTTTACAGCTTTGTACTGTTCAATTAATTTATTGTGATAAGTTATTCTGGCATCTTCGATTTCAGAATAACTCAAGGGCATTGTGTGCTTACTCGTATTCCCAATGTTCATTTTGATGCGACCATCTTCATGACGAGATAATAAGATTTCTAGGTCCGCGAGTCTCTCATGTCGTCGGTTGTAAGTTGCCAATGCATGAAATATCTTCAAGCTATATTCCATTATAGCAAGCCTTCGGTTTTTAAGGTCATAAACTATGCTTGCATAATGACTTTCTCCACCAATAGGAGTGCTACCTAGGGTTCCAGATGAACTGTATGGAACCCTAACAGGAGGGAATAAGAAGAGAGTTGGATTTGCAACATTTGCTTGCAAATCCTTGTTCAGTATTGGTAAAAACATTACTCTCCTATATCATCATCCATCAACATGTCGTCCAGGTCGCTAGCTTCGGCTCCAACCACCGTGTGCTCACAGTGTTCGTTATGCACATGTGGAGGTGGCGCACCAGCTTGTAGATTTTTATTTGCAAGCTGAATCAAACCAGCCTTGTATAGTGCATAGAATTCTGAAAATTTGAAATTCTTATATCGAGGATCAGCCTTCTTCATTTCTTTTAACTTCAACTTAGCTAAATTTCTTACACTCTTTCTTGCCAAATTCGTCATTATCTGTTTTCCTTATCTCGCTTCCTTTAAGAAGATTGATTGTGTTAGTGCTAATTGCTTCATGCAACATTTCTTATATTTCTTATCACTACCGCACGGGCATTTGCCATTGACTTGGACGTTTTTTAACTTTCTTGAGAACATAGTGCGGCCAAGCAAATGATCAATTTCATGCTGAGCTGCAATTGCTGGAAGCCCTGTTAAAACAACTCCATTTGGATTCAGTGCATCAACTACTTTGCACTCCAAATATCTTAATGTTTTTACATAAGTTTCTGGAAAGCTTAAACAACCTTCGCCCTCGACGATTGATGGGTTTTTTAATTCAACTACTTTTGGATTTATAAATCGGTAATCTATAGTAAATGTACTTCCATCATCTTCGTTTTCTGGTGCAGATATTACGCAGACTTGTTTATTTTCTCCAACTTGGTTTGCAGCTAATCCTATTCCATACCCGTAGCTTCTTAAATATGCTAAAAGTCTGTCAGATATCTCCAACCCTTCTTCTATATCTATAATGGGCTCACAAGTTTTCTCCAACTCTTTCGCATCTGTAACCAGTTGCACTTGAACTTTTATATCACTCATCAGTTTCCTTCCAAACTATGCCCTTCTAATCGACATGTACACTATTTGCTGAGGATGCACTAGGCTTTTTTCAGCTTTCTTGAGAAATATGGGTAAACCTTGACTGACGACGCGGGCCATGCAGGCTCTGTGCCATATTCGTTAGGACGCAGCGCTGTTTTCAGACGAGGAGCAATTGAGTGGTGGTTTGCTCATCAATGAGTAACAAATCGAGATTCAGACTTTGAAGAAGCTTCTTGTTAATGGGACGTTTCGCATCCCAGAAAACGCGGCTTAAAAAGAAGTTTTGCACTTCCGATGTTTGTAGAGCCTCGTATGCTGCGAGTGCCGATTCTTTGGTGTGGAATGAAAGGAGGTAGCAGGTGTCATCAAAGACTACGGCCTTGCCATTGCAGGGTCCAATTAGACGGAAACCGAGTTTCTTGTAGAATCCGCTAATCGCAATCTTCCATGGACGAAAAGAGTAATCCCCGACCCCGAAAACACTAAACCTAGGCTGTCCCCGATAAATTGAACTTTTTCGCCGGTCGAGCAGCTCTGCATACTTGTTCAAATAGTCCCATGCGCGAGGGTGGGAACACTTGAGGGTGGAAGTAGGAGCACCAATCTTTCTTTGAGGGACTAGCATCAGTCGCCCCGACTCATATCGTTCGTTCGCAACGTCAGAGCTTTTCAACATAGGGAATAGCAAGTCATCTTCGATGTCCACGACCTCACTAAATCCGTTTCGAATTACCCCCTGTGGGTCAACTTTGAGTTCGAAGACCTTGCTGCAGTCATGCTTAATCCCGGACCGCCACTGATGCGAAGACTTGCCCGCGAGATACAAGGACTGCTTAAACATCTTTGAGTTTGGCGTGAGCACGCCCCCGAAAACCCCGAGATGCCCCTTCGGTTTTGATCCATCCAGTGAATCAAAAACAGGCCATTCTTGACTAGGGTCAGTGGAGTTACGGATAACAAACAGTACGGCATCAACTGCAGCATCAAAATGCTGCTTCGCATCAATTCGCCGGATCTGGCCTTCAACTGAATACTTTCGATCCGCGAATTGACGAATACACTTTCGAGCGACTTCGGTCTTTACCAATAACGCGACCAAAAAGTCTTTTCCCCGTAGCTCTTCAACGATCCGCAAGACCATCCATTCAGAGATGTCGAAATTGGACGCGCCCGTCATCGCTTCAATCCCAGTCATCGCATCAGAATTCGACTTGTGTGGTAGATTTGATGAACTTCGTTTCCCTAATTCTGCGGAGGTGACCCAGGGAGGGTTCCCAATCACAAGGAAGGGACTTTTCATCGCATGAAGCGAAGTTTGCCAGTCAAGCTGAAAAAAATCACTCTGATTCACCTCAACGCCAGGCTCTTGAGAGAAACGGTTTCGCGCTTCACGAACATAATCTCCGGATATCTCATGACCGATAACGTTTGTTATGCCGTGTGAAAGAGCTGCTGCAATGAAGCCGCCCCTCCCGCACGTCGGCTCAAGTGCATGCGTGAACTTCCTTCCGTCATAAGAAAGTGCTGCGGTCAAGGCCTGCGATGCTAGGGCGATGGGTGTTTGCCAATCACCCAAAGATTTGCGTTTGTCAGACAATGTCATTGGCCTTTTTCCCTGAAGTTTTAATTTGACGAAGCATAGTTAGAAGCGCTTCTGCATTTCCTTTAGCATCATCAACCGGATGGTGCGAGTGTTTTGTTCGTCTCAGATGCTTGAAATTCTTTCTAAGATCTTTTACCATTCCTTTGTACAGTGAACCTAAATTGGTCGAAGAGAATCCAAAAGGATTCTTCTTTAAACACAAATGGAAATAATAGTTAATGAATTGCCAGTCGAATCCATTATTATCAGATATGAATCTAGGAGAACTTATCCCGTTTTCAGCTAGCCAGTTGGCAAATGCCAACATGCTCTCCTCTGGAGTTGGAAATTCAAGTGTTTCTTCCCTGCTATGACCTGAAACCTTTAAAGCTTCTGGTATAAAGTTATCAGAGATCGGTCGGCATTGTGCGTAAAAGGTGCGATTCAGTCCTTCTTCAACTATTACTGCGCCGAAAGATACCATGGAGTATAAACCTGGACATGGCCCATCTGCCTCTATGTCTACCATTACATACATTATGGACACCTTGTGTTGCACTTCAGACAAACTTCTGCCTGACAGCTGACTGCACCTATATTGTTTTTTTTGCATTTTTCAATCTGCGCATCCATACACTCTTGCCGTATTCTTTTAGGCTCTAGTATGGTAGCATCGATGATATAATGTGTACAGGATCCAACAACCACTATAAACAACACCGCGATAATTATAAAAAGTTTATATATTTTCATTTAAATTTTCCTTTGACTACCAGCTTTCTGGCAACCTTCCTTGGAGACATGGTATAGAGTTGACAGCAGTTCTGCTGGACAATTCTGCTTCGCCGTTTTTAACACCCTGTTTAGTTGACCAACTAGGCTCTTCTCCTGGCATTAAGGTTCTTCCGCCACTTTGCCAAAGGCCAATGGTATGAGTATGTGCTGCGGTTTTGCGATCGATCAGATTGGTAAAGGATTTTGCAAACTCATGTCCGGATTCTGTTGCATATGTTTGACAGGTTCGGAACCACCAGAATGCATCTTCTGTCATCAATGCTGATAACTCTTTGAATTTCTCTGCAAGTTCCTTGTCATTCTTTAACCTACTTGTGCTTAGCTTATCGCCACCAATGTAGGCCCTGCCCCACAAGCCATGGCCCCAAAATTGGACCTGTGAGATCTTCTTCTTTTTGCCTTCTTCTATTAGATAGTCTAGCCCTTCGCTCCATGAAGTGACTCCTTTAGATTTTTCCAAAAAGTTTACAATTCTGTACAACCTCCCTCCAGCTAACCAGGAATAGGCAAGGCTATCTTCCTTCCAGTCAAGTCCGTCTTTTAAAGTTGTAGCGTCATATATCATTAATCTGTTTGTCATTTTCATTCTCCTGTTTTTGAAACAGTGTCTGCAAATTCAATAAGTTTATATTCAATTTCCATAATGTTTGCAAGTGTTACCTCGCTTGCAATGGGAATTGACAAGCACTCTGCTTTCAATGAGTTTGATACAGGAAACAGTTCAGTATCCTGTAATGGCTTGAAACACTCTTGCTCATGCAATGGGATTGGGTAATATACTGCAGACCCTATTCCATTTTCATGCAGAAACGCTTTAAGAGCATCCCTATGACCATTTGAGACCTTTATAGTATATTGATTATAAAC